>ERZ825137.1256-NODE-1256-length-33289-cov-9.701872_pt1 | contig 33289 bp, 41 predicted proteins | sample MGYA00519873_ERZ825137 | MGnify/ENA primary metagenome ERZ825137 (study PRJEB31778, sample SAMEA3449190) | human gut metagenome | biome: human gut; feature: human-associated habitat; material: faeces | place: United Kingdom | collected 2010/2012 ...
TTGCGCTGAAAATACTCGGCGGGAAGCTGCCCGGAAAGATAAGTAGATGCCAACACTATAACAAAGCTCTTGGCACACAAGAGCTTTGTTTATACTTATGTGCTATGTTTTGTATAGTTATTATTTGAAAAGAATGTGTATAACTATTTCGGCAAGCACTGTTGCAACGAGGTTTTGGACGATCTGTTGCAGCATGGTTCGTATGTTGCTTCCTTGTTTTGTTTGAAAATTGATTTTTTCAGATTTCGCATGGAAGGTGTTTGATGATTTCATATATTCACCCCCCTGGGGATTATATGGCAGAACATGGCGCATTTGGTAATTATAACACAGTTTAACTGTGTCCGTCAAATATATATTATGGTTTGAACCTGTAAACAAGCAATTGTTTGCAGGTTTTTTGTATTTATTTAAGATTATTTTAAGCCAATTTTTAAGGCAATTTCGCGGAAAGCACTACGAATGGTGGTGAAATATACCGTTCTATTGTTAACCGCACAAAATCAGCGTACAAATCGCCTGAACTGTTACTTTCGGTTTTTAAGAGTAAATAAAAAAGGAAGTATTATGTTATGAGCGAAAATATTGTATGCAAAACAGCGGTTGTAGCAAATATCACGGAAATCTCCACAAAACAGCTTTGCGAGTTTTCGGATAAACAGATATTAAGACTTTCGGGAAGACCGCAGCCATTTTTGGAGTATTCTCCGGAAACGCTTTATGAGCTTGTTGAGAGTATTAAAGAACACGGTATAATAAATCCTGTTACGGTAAGAGAAAACAAAAATGGTAAGTATGAAATACTGTCGGGCAGAAACCGTGTACGGGCTGCAAAGAAATTAGGAATAAGATCCGTTCCCGCTATTATTAAGGAAAATATCTCAGATGATGAAGCCGCCTTAATAATGCTTGACAGTAATCTGCGACAACGGCAAAGCCTTAAATACAGTGAAAAGGCATATGCTTACCGAATGCAGACGGAAATTCTTAACAGGCAGGGCAAAAGAACTGATCTTGAACAAACCTCGTGCAATAGTTGCACAAAGGTGGATACTTTAAGGGAAGCGGGAGAAAAGAATAAGGAAAGTCGGCGGACGGTCGCCTATCTTATACGCCTTACATACTTGTTACCCGCCTTGCTTGAAAAGGTAGATGACGGAACGGTTAAGTTTATGCCGGCGGTGTCAATGTCTTACTTATCGGTAAGCACACAAAGCTATATCCTTAAAAATATTATAGGTAAGCATAAAATCAGCAAACAGCAAGTTGAAGAACTGCGTAGCCTTGAGAAAAAAGGCAGCATTAACGGGAATCAGATTGAGAGCGTTTTTAAAAAAGACAAAGTTACGGAACAATACACTTTCAGTCTTGACCGAAAGTATTTTAAAGAATACCCGGAACTGTTTAAGGATAAAGCAAAGCTGCAAAAATTGTTTGCGGACTTTTTAAAAGGTTATTCAGAAAGGCAGGCTATATAAATGAAAAGAGCATTATTACTTTCACTTGCGGGTTTATTGGTTTTATCATCAGGTTGCAGGAAACACGGCGCCGATTATACTTCATCAGAAAACATCGGAGATGTAAGCTTGGTAGTTTCCGAAACGACAGCAGAGAGCGAAATGATTTCTTCGGCGGAGAATGTGTCCTCGGAGCCCTGTGCAACTGTTGCACAAGGTTCATCAGACGAAAGCTCTAATATCGCGAAACCGAATAAAACGGTATCACAGGTTAGAGAACAACCGAAAACTTCTTCGGCTGCACCGCCTAAAATAGATACCGTACAAACGCCGCCGGAGATAAAACCCGAAATACCGGCAAACGCAACTGCGGCGGATACCAAAGCTGTTGCCGACCGGGTTATATATCATCTAAACCGCGCAAGAGTGAATATAGGCAGCGGGGAGCTTAAAAGGCTGCCGCGCCTGACAGGGTACGCAGAGTATAGGAGCAGCCAGCTGCCGTCAAACTTTGCCCATGATATATCCGACTGGTTCGCCGCAGCGAAGGCTACGGGCTACGGCAGATATACGGAAATGCCGGACGGCAGCGGGTCTTACGACATAGGCGCGCAGGAAGCAATAGCAATGGCGGGCATAGTCGGCAGCGCGGACAAAATAGGTGAGTGCTTAGCGCAGATAATAATAGACAGCCGCCGCCATTGGCAGTATGTAGGTTCAGACGAAATGAAATATACCGGCGTGGGCGTAACCTGCGTTGACGACTTGTGGTATACTTGCATTATGGTAACAATGACAGACGAGTACGAAAAGTAACAATTAAATATTTTTAAATCCAAGCCTCGGTTTTTCCAAACGGAAAAGCCGGGGCTTTTTGCATTTCCATAAAAATTAAATACGGGGAGGTGAGTCCGATGTATCACTAAAGCCGGTGGGACCGGCAAAGCGGAACGCCAAGCCGTCCGCAGAAAAAAATAAAAATTAAAAAAGGAGAAATTAAAAATGTTTAAGAAATTCTTTAAAAAATTGACCCGCAAGGCAGATAACGCCGTTATAGCCACGAGCGTCGCCCTTAAAAACCGCAAGGCAGAGGGCTATGTAGATACCGGCGTAAAGATTTTAATAGCGGTGGTTTTGGGAGCGCTGGTGCTCACATTGCTCTATGCATTACTCAAAACAACCGTTATGGGAACCGTAACTACAAAGGTTTCAGAGCTGTTTAGTTACAGCGGAGCCACCACCTGATGAATCAAATACGAAAGGAAATAAATTACAATGAAAAAGTTTTTAGATAAGCTCCGCAGAGGAGCAAACAATTTAGCAATAGGCGCTAAATGCGCATTACAGACAAGAAAAGCCGAGGGCTATGTGGATACGGGCGTTAAAATCCTTATAGCCGTAGTCCTCGGTGCACTGGTGCTGACGCTGCTTTACGCATTGCTCAACGGCACCGTTATGCCGAAGGTCACCGAAAAGGTGAACAGTATGTTTGCGTATACGGCGTAGTCGGCATAAAAAACAGAATCCATAGGCGGGGCGTAAAAGCTCCGCCGAAAGGAGGGTATATATTTGAGAGAAAATATGCTTCCGGTAATCGAGAAGTTTACCGGAACTGAATACAGTACCGCGGGGTTTGTAATAACGGCAATATTACTTTTGCTGATCACAGGCTTTGCGGGATATATAACCGGCAAAAGCGCGGCGGAGAGCTTCGGCGGAGATAAAAAGAAAACGGCGATTGTGTTCACGCTGGTATCGGTATTAACTATGGCGGCGCTGCTCTGTTTTTTCGGAGCGTCGGCAAAGGCGGCGCGTGGGGGTGTGATGTGTATTATCATGCTGTACGCGGCATTTGAGGATATTAAAACACGCGAGTGTGCAGACTTTTTATCCGTGACGCTCGGTATAACCGGGATTATAGGTAAAGAGCCGAAAGAGTTGTTTTTATCCTTAATTGCCTTTGCCGGGATCATTTTAATACTTTTAATTTCATCCGCCGTAACAAAAAACGGAATAGGCGGCGGAGATGTCAAATTTGCAGGCGCGGTATCCCTTGTGTTAGGATTCTTTAATACCGCCGCAGCGTTGGTATTAGGCTTGCTTGCGGCAGTGGTAATAAACAAGCTTAGAAAACAAAAAAGCTTTCCGCTGCTGCCGTATTTAGCGCCGGCATTTATGACGGCATATTTTATGACTTGAAAGGCGCGACTTAATCCAAACAGCGTGCCGCTTAATATTAAGTTATATAAAACAGCAGTAAGCGGCAAGACACAAAAAAGGAGGCAAAGAATGAAAAACAGAACAATATTAGGTATTGTCTGCATATTTTTAAGCCTTTTAATTACATTCGGCTTTTCACCCTTAATAAACAGACTTTTGGGCGGAGATATGACGGTTATAAGACTTTCACGGGATGTAAGACAGGGCGAGGAAATAACCGCAGACTGTACCGAAAGCGTAAAGGTGAAAAAGTCCACCGTGCCAAGCGGCATTATAATCACCGCAAAGGAATTGAAAGGCAAATATGCTTTGTCGGATCTGTACGCGGGAGATTATCTGAAAAAAGAAAAACTGTCGGGTACGGGCAATAGTGTAAAGGAAGCGTTCGCAAGCCTTGACGGAGATAAAAGCGCCGTCAGCTTTACGGTCAAAAGCCTTGCGGCGGGGCTTTCGGGCAAGATAACCGCCGGGGACATTATAACCTTGCTTATTACCGACAAGAACGGCGAAACCAAAATTCCGCCGGAGCTTAAATACCTGAAGGTTATAACCACCACAACAGGCGACGGCACCGACGCAGATAAGGCAAAGGCAAACGAAAACGGAGTAAAGCCGACTGCCGCTGCCGTGACCGTGCTCTGCAATTCGGCGCAGGCAAAGCTTATTGCCGAATATGAAAACAGCGGGAATATTCAAGTGTCCCTTGCATACAGAGGAAAGGCTGAAAACGCAAATGTCTTTTTAGAGGCGCAGGAAAAATATTTCGGAGGGAAATAAAAGAATGAGTAAATTAACACTTCTTTGCGGTCCGCCCCAAAGCGGCAAAACCGCAGCGGGAATTAAAATAGCGCAGGAAATATATTACCACTTTAAGGGCAGCGTAATATATATTTCCGCCGACACCGTAACGCCCTTTATGGGGCTTGTGTTTCCAAGCGCAAGCGAAAAACAGCTTTTTTCTTTGGGTGAAGCGCTGGAGCATACAAGCATTACAAAAGAGAATGTTTTGCGGCATACCGTGCCGCTGCCTAAAGCGGACAATTTCGGATTTTTAGGCTACAAGGCGGGAGAAAACAGATATACATATTCAAGACCTACCAAGGATAAAACCGCGGAGTTTTTTGAGGTGTGCAAGTCGCTGGCAGACTATGTATTTTTGGATTGCACATCATCGCTTGACGACCCGTTATCCGTTTACGGTATGGCGGCGGCAGATAAAGCCGTGCAGCTTGTAACGCCGGATATCCGCTCGGCGGCATATTACGCTTCATTTGAAAAGACATATGAGCAGATCAAGGGCAAAAGTATAGGCGTAATAAATATAACGGATAAAGACCTTTACCTGCCGGTAGGCGAAGTGAAAGCGGGGTTTGCAAACGCTAAATATATACTGCCGTACAGTATATATTTAAAGCAGCAGTATATAACCGGAGAGCTGACCCACAAAATACCCGATCAGAAATTCAGCGCTGTGTGCCGCGGCATTGCGGGGGCGGTGCTGTGAACAGTCAGGAATTTTCGGAGCTGCTCCAAAGTACCCAGCGGCATATATCCGCTGTATATTCGGGCGCTGTAAACGGCAATAAAAAGGAGCAGCTGCGGGCATATACCGAGCAGTATTTAAGGCAAAGCGGGTATACCGACGAAACGGAGCTTAAAGCGCTGACGGACAGGCTGTATTCCGAAATGGCGGAGTATTCGGTGCTTACGAAATATCTCGGCAGAAAAGATATAGAGGAAGTCAATGTAAACGGCTGGGACGATATAGCCGTCACCTACCGCAACGGCATAACGGAAAAGTCAGACGAGCATTTTTTAAGCCCGCGGCACGCCGAGGATATTATAAAGCGGCTGCTGCACCATTCCGGCATGATAATAGACAACGCCTCCCCCATAGCCCAGGGACATCTGCCCGGTAATACCCGAATAACGGCTGTTAAGAGCCCTGTTGTAGATGAGGACAGAGGGATAGCCACATCAATAAGACTTTTACATAATTCAGATATTACTACCGAAAAGATAGTAACCGTCGGAACGGCAACAAATAAGATGGTGGATTTTCTTTGTATGTGTCTGCGATACGGCGTTTCATTTCTTGTGGCGGGGGCTACCTCATCAGGCAAAACAACGCTTTTAAATGCGTTGCTTGACACCGTACCCGTCGGCAAAAGAATTTTCACCATTGAGTCGGGGTCAAGGGAGCTTTCGCTCGTCAAGAAAAGAGACGGCAAGGTGGTAAACAATGTGGTGCATACGCTTTCCCGCCCGTCGGACGATGAGGGGCTGAATATAGCGCAGGAGGATCTTGTTGTGGCGTCTCTCCGCTTTGACCCGGATATTGTGGTAGTGGGAGAAATTCGCGACAGCGAGGCGTATTCGGCAGTAGAGGCAAGCCTTACCGGGCATACCGTGGTTTCCACCATTCACGCATTGGCGGCGGACGCGGCGCATACAAGACTGGCGCTTTCGTGCCAGAAGAAGTTTCCTATAAAGTTTGAAACCTCGCTTTCCCAAGCGGCGCAGGCGTTTCCGCTGGTGGTATTTGCTCACAGACTTGAAGACAGCAACCGAAAGATAATGGATATATCCGAGTGTATAGTGTCCGGCGACGGAAACAGAGAATACCGCACGCTTTTCAGATATGCAATTACGGAAAACAGTATAAAAAACGGAAAGTATGTAATAAAGGGGCATTTCGAGCAGCCGGAGATTATGAGCGACAGCCTTAAAAAACGGCTTTTGCAGTACGGCGCACCCGCGGATGTATTAAGGAAATTTGAGACGAAAGGGGCGGATTACAAATAAAAAAGCCCTGCATAAGCAAGGCATTCAGGTGTGTGTTCAGGCTATCGGCACACTTTGCATATAAAGCGTGTCGGGGCAGTAGTCAATGTCATTCGGCCATACTACCGTTCCGAACTCAACATTTACGGAATTGAAAAAATCGGGGTTTTTAAGCGGTGAAAATACCGGAATATCCAGCAGCACTTTAGCGTCAAATTTTCTTTTTTCTCCGTTGTTAAAGGTGAGCAAAAGCGTATACCCGTCGCAGGGAACGGCACTTACAACGCGCGGACCTAACGGCGCGCCCTTGATGATTTCTGACATAGTATTACCTCCGTTTCAGCGTAAAGGATCAATACGAAAGGTTTCTTCTCCGTTTGAGGCGAGCTTCCAGTTGGCTTTTAAATCGTCCTCGTGGAGCAGACACCAGGCCTTAACAAATGCCGCTTGCTTTTTCGGAAAATCTCCGGAGATTATTTCTCCGTCAAGACCGAAAACAGCTTCGTGGTCTCCGTAAAACACATGAATGTGGGGAGAGCTGTGGCGGCCAAAATCTTTCCAGTTCATTTTAACAAGAATACCGTAGAACATTGATAAAGTCGGCAATTAAAACACCTACCGTAATTTATTCTATATTTATTTTAAACCAATATCCGCAATTAGTCAAGCGGATTAAAAGGGGAAATGAAAAATGATTTTTAAATTTTTATCTGCGCTTATGTCTGTAATAGGTATATGCCTTGTATTTGAGCTTACTCCCGACAGCATAACCGACGGTCTTTTAAAGGCGCTAAAGCCTAAAGGCACAATAGCGGCAAGGTCGGCGGCATTAAGAGGAAAAGAAAAGCAATCGGCATATTTGCGGCTAATAAAGCTTAAAAATGCGCTGAAAGCAACAGGCAAAACAAAAAGCTTTTCGGTATCCGTTACGGCGGCGGTGGTGCTTATGTTTTTGGGTGCTGCCGCGGCGGTAATACTGAACAATATTTTTCTGCTGCCGGTATTTTGTATTGCCTGCGGCGCCGCGCCGTTTCTGTATCTATCCTCTATTATCTCCGCCTACGAAAAGCAGCTTGCCGATGAAATGGAAACGACCCTTTCGGCGGTCACAAACTCATATTTAAGGAGCGAGGATATTATTTCCTCAGTAAAGGAAAACCTTAAATATATTAAACCGCCTTTGTATTCGGTATTTGAGGAATTTTTAACCGAGACCGAGACGGTATCGCCGGATATACAGTCCGCCCTTATAAATATGTCGGACAAAACGCAGGACGGGATTTTTAAGGAATGGGTTTTAGCGCTTGTAAGATGTCAGGACGACCGAACGCTTAAAGACACGCTTTTGCCTATAGTAGCCCGACTTTCGGATGTACGGCGAATTAACACCGAGCTTTCCGGAATTTTAAGGGACGCCAAAAACGAGTACCTTATGATGGCGCTTTTGGTGGTCGGGAATATCCCGCTTTTGTATCTTTTAAACCGCGATTGGTTTAATACCCTTATATATACCACACCCGGCAAGGCGGTAACGGGCATTTGCGGCGCTGTAATACTTATTACATTTATTTTAATGAAGAAATATACCAAGCCTGTGAAAGTGAGGGATTAAATGTGTTTTTAAAAATAGTTTTTTGCGCGGTGCTATCCGCAGGCTTAATACTTGTATCGTTGGATATTTTTAAAATACCGTATTTAAAAACCTCAAGGGCGGTTAAAAGTCTTCTGAAAAAACGGAGCAAAAAGGAGTCTGCAGCCGAGCTGTGGCTGTCGGGAGTGTCGGTAAGGCTTGCAAAGGTTATACATATAAACGAATATAAAAGAATTTCACTTGCAAACGACCTTGCAAGCGCGGATATTCCTCTTACACCCGAACAGTTCAGGGCAAACGCGATTGTAAAGGCAGGGGTTACAGCGGTATTTGCCGTTCCGTTCGCCTTTATCTTCCCGCTTTTGTGTCCCGTCTTTTTAATAGCCGCGGTTGTTACATATACCGGCGAGAGCCGAAAGCTATCCAAAAAGCTTAAAGCAAGGCGGGAAAAAATTGAGTACGCTCTGCCGGGGCTTGCGAACGCCGCAGAAAAAACCTTAAAGCATTCAAGAGATGTTTTATATATTATTGAAAGCTACTCGGCAAACACCGAAAAGGAGCTTGCCGACGAGCTTAAAATAACGGCGGCGGATATGCGGTCGGGCGGTTATGAAACGGCGGTAACAAGGCTTGAGGGCAGGGTCGGCAGCCCTATGATGTCGGATATATGCAGAGGGCTTTTAGGTATTATCCGCGGCGACGATATGCGGATGTATTTTTCGTCGCTCACGCTGAAATTATCCGATGTCCGCCGTGAAAAGCTGAAGGAAAAGGCGAAGAAAGCGCCCAAAAGGGTTAAAAAGCTGTCGGTTGCGCTGCTTGTCTGCTTTATGCTTATATATATGACAGTTATTGTTTGTCAGATTGGGTCAAGTTTATCTTCATTATTCGGGGGTTAGAAAATGCTTAAAAGAATTAAAAATAAAAAAGGTGACGGATATGTTGAGGTATGTATTTCGGTGCTGGTCCTTATAACCCTCGCCGTTATACTTCTTAACATTTTTGAGCTAATAATGCTCCGCATATCTTTAGGGCAGACCGCCGACGACCTTATAACAACCGCCTGTTATTCGGGCGGGTTTACCGATGAGTTTTGGGCGTGTGACAGTCAGCACTGCGACGAATATCTTTACTACGATATAGACTACGGCGCGGATGAATTTTTTGACGCGACTGCCGAAACGGTGCAGTTGGGCGACAGTATGTGGGTAGAGGTATCCGCCGGAATGGATGTTAAGGGCGCTGGGGCGTTTAAAATACCCATAACCGTGACGGTTAAAAGATTCGGCATATCTGAGAGGTATTCAAAGTGATTATTTCTATGTTTAGCCGCGGTTCGGTGCTTTTTAAGCGGCTCGGAAAACGTAAAGCATTAGTATCTTTTTCAGGATTGAAAAATAAAAAAGCCGACGGATATATCCCTGCCTGTATAATAACGGTCTGCGTGTGTATGGTCTTGTCCGTTACCCTTTCCTTTATATCCGCTGTAACGGCGGTAAATCAATCTAAAAGAGATGTCCGTCAGGCGCTTGACGGGTTTGTGACCCATAAATCCATAGAAATATATAACGGCGTAAAGAATTATTCGGAGCTTACAGAAACGCTTGACGAGGAAAACTTTGAAAGCATTTTAAGCGAATATACGGGCGGTCAGGGAAACTATGAGATAAAGGATTTAAAAATAGAATTTCGCGAGACTGAAAGACTGAATTACACCGTCAGCTATACGCTTAAAGCGCCTGTAAGATTCGGGAATATAACCGCGGTGTATACCAATGTGCCGGTTAAAATAACCGGAGTATTTAATTTTAAATTTTAGAGGAGAATTGAATTTGAAACCTAATAAAATTGTTTTAATAATAATTTCTGCTGTTTTATGCCTTGCCTTAATATTCGGCGGGATAGTTATATTAAGCGGCAGAAACAAAAAGAAAAACGAAAAAACAGACGGGCAGGAAAAAACGGAAAGTACAATTTCCGCCGAAGTGCCAAAGCCGGATATGTCAGCGGAAAGCTCTAAAACAGAGATAACCGACACCGGTAAGGGCTTAAAGCCCGATGAAACCGAGGCGGATAAAATTCTGCAAAAAGCCGAGCAAAAGAAAGAGGTTTACAACGAGCCTGTTTTGCAGGGCAACGAACAAAAAACTAAAAAATATGTTCGTGACGCCGACCCCGAAACCGGTATTTCATGGGACGGCGAGAGCAAAATTATCTACCGCACGGCAGAGGGGCTTACCACCGAGAAAACCTACGGCGGATATTACGAGATAAGACCCAATGAGTGGGTGCAGCTGCCGTATGAGATAAAAGAGGAAACGGTAACGGATAAATGCGAGCATTGCGGCAAAGTACGCGGCGACGGGTTAAACGGCACGTGCATAAGGTACAGCTTAGCTGACGGGGATATGACCTGCCCTAACTGCGGCGGAAATATTCCGAAACACACCTGCCATACCTGCGGAGGATAGCCTATGAGAAGATTCAGAAAGACAATTATTACTTTAATTTTTATGGCGGCTTTGGCACTTGTTTGCGCTATGCCGGCGTTCGCTTTAAATTTCAACGGTTCAAGCTCTGCGGCAGGCGACGGCAGCAGTACCACAAATTCAAAGGGCGGTTATGCTATACCGGATATGCTTGCCAACAACAGCAACCGCGCCGTGGGTTACAGATTTACGGTAATAGACAATAAGGGCAACGGAATAAACGGCAGCAAGGATGTTTACCGACATGCCACGCAAAGTAAGGACAGGAAGAATTATCTCACATACTATAAGCCCAACGCGAAATATCCTAAAACATATATCCGGGGAAATTACAGCTGGCTTTCGGTAAGCACAAGTAACGGATATTCGGGCTGTTGGTGGGATAAGGATTTAGGACTTGCTTTGCCCGAAGTGACTACGCAGATAGAGGGCTGGTGCAACGACAGCAATGTTTCAAAGCTGTTATCCAAGCTGTGGAGTATAAGTATATCCACCCTCGAAAGCAGCCGATGGGCGGTGCTTATTGAGCCTATATTCCCGGTTAAAATTCAGGGTACATACCATTCGCTTACGGTCACCGAAATAGCCTTTTACGGCTCTACAAAATTCGGGATAGCGAGCAACGGAAATATATCCTCAAACAGCAACAGCTGGGGCTTTATCGCAAACTATACCAACCGCCATTTACCGAATTCCCTGCGGTTAAAGGCGGCGTATGTCGGCATACCCGCGGCGGCTAATACCAATGTCCGCATAACCTTTGAATCCATTATTAAAAACGGCTACGGCGCGGCAATACTCTACGGCAGCAACCTTTCAAGACCCGCGCAGTATTATCTTGATGTAAACGGTATTTTAAATGATGAAATGGTTTACGACCTTAAAGACTGCGGCACCTGTGATGTATATGTAAACGGCAAATTGGTTGCAAACGATGTTACCGACTACTACCAAAAGGTGGACGCGGGTTCGAGCTATAAGATAACGGATGTAAAGCCGAAAGCTCATTTAGACTATAACGGCGCCTCGTGGCGCGGCGACGCTATTGAGGGCAAGGTCACAAAGAATATTGCCGTCTGCCCGGATTTTACAACAAAGAAATTTTATCTTGATGTAAACGGAGTATTGGACGGCGAACAGGAGGTTACTCTTGACGGCTGGTGCACCTTTGACGTTTACCTTGACGGCAGCCTATACAAGCAAAATGTTTCGGACTTTTACGAAAAGATAAAGTACGGCACGGCGTATACAATTACAAATATCCGCCCGGCAGAGGGCAAAACCTTTTTCGGCGCGGTGACCGACCTTGCGCCGTATCCGAGCAGCAGATATTCCTATCCGCGTTATGTTTCGGGGCTTTCGGGGACAATAGGGTTAGATAACCAATATATCTTTTTAGGGCTTGAAACAGATAAGCCGCTTGAAGCGGTTCTTATAGAGGCAAACGCCCCGTACCGCGAGGAAACCTATGTTATAACAAGCGGGTTTATAGTAAACCCCTCGGGCAGAGATTACACACCGGATAAGGATTTAAAGGCAAGGCTTGAAATAATAACGCCGTCAGAAATTATATACAGTGAAGAAAAAAGCGTTATTGTTCCGAAAAAGGATAAAAACCTTTGTTTTTTTAAGTGGCGAGTGCCGAAGGATATAGGCGGAGAAGTATCGGCACGCCTTACGGTTGTATCTGACGGTAAGGATATATTTACGGACGGAAAAAGCTACGATACCGTGCCGTATACATATTTTACTACACCCGACACCTCGTATGAGGCGGCAGCGCCCGCAGGGTTCAGCAGAGCATATCCGCCCGGAGAAACCGAGGGGTATGCGACTTGGTGGGAGTATGTATATACAGATACGGGCTTTGAAAAAAGAACCTACGGCATAGGAATTGACGGCAGCCCGGACGCACTGTATCCTGCACGCGGGGTGGATAACAAAATATCCTCGGGCAGAGGGTTTTATACGAACATAGCGGCGAATTTCACGGCTGTTTCGGGCAGGAATATAGCGCTATACAATTCTTATACTGATATACAGTATATAACGGCGTTGTTCCCGGAGTTCGGGTATGCGGAAGTTCAGAACAAGTGTAAAACGCTTATAAAAAACAGCTTGAATGGCTTTTTTGAGTTTCCGGATAATTTCGGCTACGGCAGGCAGCACTTTATACCGCTGAGCTACCCCGACGGGAATTATGTTATTCAGCTTATTAAAACAGATATGTGGACGCCCGCCGGGGCGGTTACGGCTAAGGAAAACTCAAAGCCCCTTAAAATATCCGGCAGCGTTTACGACGAATACTATATAGGACGGTGATATTTTTATGTTTTTATTAAAAGACAAATATCATAAAATCGTTTGTTGTTTTATGATTATGGTAATTTTGGCAAGCTCGCTTTTAAATTTGTCCGCCGCACCCGCGGCAGATATTCCGAGCAAAATGCTTGACAATATATATTTAGACGCGCTGACCTACGCGGGCTACAAAACAGATGTGCAGAAAGCGGACGGCAGTATTTTTAAAACCTACAGCGGCAATGCTCCGGCGTCGGTGCGGTCGGGCATAGGCTACGGCACAGGTCCGTCAGGGCTTGAAACCGTGGCGGCGGATAACAAAACGGGCAAAGCGCCGGATATTGCGAGGTTTAAAGCTAACGGGCTTTGCTGCGCTTCGTATGTTTCATATGTCTACTACAATTATCTGCCGAACATAGCGCGAATGGATGTTTCCAAAATCCCGCAGCCGGCAAATCCCCGCTCGCCCATATCATATAACAGCGCGGTTGAAAATTGGGTGAAGTCGGGAGGAGCCAGACGGATCGCATTTACCCAAGGCACAAACAGCTTTACGCCGGCAGAAGAAATACCTATCGGCTCCCTTATTATTTTCAAGCATAAAACTACGGGAGAAATAGCGCATTTGGCACTCTATGCCGGATATTATGCGGGCAAGCATTTTGTAACGCATGTAGGTAACGAGCGCGGACCCGAAATTTCTACCGTTGAGGGAATGAGCAAGGGCAGCTACCCGGAGGTGGTAACGCAGGTTGTAGTGCCGAAAATAGGCGAGCCGCTGGGGACAATATCCGTACATAAAACGGATGAAAACGGCAAGCCGCTTGCCGGCGCTAAGTTTAAGGTTACAATGGCGGAGCACCCGGAATATTCTTTTCTTATAAACCCAACCGACGAAAACGGCAACGCTAAGATGAATATGGGGCTGCCCTACGGTAAATATATTCTTACTGAAATTGAGTTCCCAGAGGGGTATACCTATTCGGGGCAAAAGGAATATACCGTGGAGATATGCGACGAAACGCAGTTTGTAACTTTAAGGGCGGTAAATAAACTTAAAAGCTCAAAGCTGACCGTGATTAAAGTAGATTCCGAAACAGGAAGGACTGTTAAAGGCATTACGGGATTTAAGCTTAAAAATACCAAAACGGGTGAAGAAAGCGAAGTATATTACACCGATGAGAACGGTTTTTTAAGTTTACCGAATGAAGTAACATACGGTAATTATGAATTGATTGAGCTTACTCCGCCCAAAGGCTACACGCTTAATTCCGTGCCCATAGCTTTCAGCATTGACGGCAATACGCCGGAGGTGGTAATAAGGCTTTCGGACAAGCCTGAAAAGGGGAAAATATCCGTGCTTAAAAAGGGCGAAATGTTTTTGAGCGTTGAGGTTTCAGAGGACAGATATGTTCCTGTTTACAGCGAAAAGGGCTTAAAGGACGCGGAATTTGAAGTAACCGCCGCAGAGGATATTTATACTGCGGACGGAACGCTGAGAATAAAAGCCGGAGAAACAGCCGATCGGATTATAACCGGCGCTGACGGGACGGCGGAAAGTAAAGAGCTATACCCCGGCAAATATCTTTTAAGGGAAATATCTGCGCCGGAGGGATATATTTTAAACGCAGAACCCCGCGAGATAACCGTTGTTTCGGGCATTGTTTCGGCAGAAATATTTAACGAGCGCAAAAAGCAGGAATTTAAGCTGAAAAAGGAGCTTGAAACAGACCGAAAATTCGGAATAGGGTTTAACGGAGAGATTTTAAACACTAAATTCGGGCTGTTTTCAAAAACCGAGCTTACGGCGCTTGACGGCAGCATTATTCCGGCGGACGGGCTAATAGAGACGGCAGCGCCCGATGAAGACGGTTCTTTAAGCTTTACGGCAGATATGCCGTATGACGCCGAGTGCTATATAAAGGAGTTAGAAACCGATGAGCATTATCTTTTAAGCGACGAGCAATATTTAAGCGGCGATACCGCTGAAAACAAAATTATACGGGGCAGCATTGAGGGTCTTAAAACAGATCCGAACGGCAGAGTTTTAAGTGGTGCGGTCATAGGGCTGTTTTATCCGTTTGAAATCGAGTTTTCAGCGGATACCGCAATAGAAACTTTTGAGACCGACGAAGCGGGCAGATTTTTATTTGAAAATGTGCCCTGCGGCGAGTGGATAATCCGAGAGCTTAAAGCTCCGGACGGATATATTTTATCCGATGAAAATTATTATGTCACGGTAAAGGAAAACGGCGAAACGGTAAAGCTGAATATAAAAAACAGCAAAGTACCGGAGCCGCCGTCTGCTCCCGAAAGCCCCAAAACGGGAGATACGGCAAATCTTTTAATACCGTTGATTACCCTTTTTACAGCATTTGGTGCAATTATCTATTTAAGTAAAAAATTAAAAAAGAGAGGTTATATAAATGAATAATAACGATTTATCTTTAATCAATTTATCCGAGATGCGCTTTTTAACAGGAGATACAGGAGAACGGGAAAACGCCGACGCTATGATGCAGGAACGCGGACTTTTAACCGACAAGGGAAACCCGTCCGTTTCGGGTATAGCGGAGCAAAACGATTATCTTACGCCGCTGCTCTTAAAACGGCTTTCATTTAAACTTCAATTCCGTGAAAACAGCTTTGAATGTATACGGAATACATACTTAAAAATGTATTCCGAAAAGGATTACACAGGAATGTTTTTGCTCACCGTTTTAATGTACGGGCTTATAGGGTGGCGGACGCCGCTTAATTTAAACCTTATGTCCTCCCGCAAAGAAATGCTTAAAATCTTTTTCGGGGAATTTGTACGGACGCTTGAAGACTTTAAACCGAAACGGAGCGCGAGATATGGGGAAAAAGAAGAATAGGCTTTTAGGTTTTCTGTGCTTTGCCGCCGTTTTAATTCCGCTTTTCTCGCTTAATGTTTTTGCCGCGGGTGAGGATATATTTACCTTAGGCGACAAAATAATCCGTGATGTATACAACCATATAGCCGGAATATCTACGGTATTAGCGGCGCTTATGTCGGCTATTGCGGTAATAACGGTAAAGCTCGGCGGCACACAACAAAAGTCTGATGCAGGCTGGGCTTGGCTTAAAAGAATCTGGGCTTCGTGGGCGGTTATTAACGGAATAGGCGCGTTTATAGCCTATATTCAGCCTTTATTTGCAGGCTACAACCGACTGCCTTGAGGGTAAGCTATGATTAACCTTATTTTAAAGGATTTGGTGCTTTGGCTTTTCGGGCTGTTTCTTGATTTAATGAATTATTGCGCCGACGCAGTGTTGGGGCTTATGAATACAGACCTTTCGTACTTTGAAAGTAATGTGCCGATTATAGTAAAGCTGTACGGCGTGTTCGTCGCAATAGGCTGGGGATTTTTAATTGGCAACTGTGCCTTTCAGTGCCTGAAAGCTATGTTTGCAGGACTCGGTTTTGAAACCGAATCTCCCGCAATACTGCTTGTGCGCACTTTCCTTTTCGGTTTTCTCCTTATAATGTCCAAACAGGTCTGCGAAATAGGGCTGTCAATCGGTAAAACCTTAATGGAGCTGATCGGTTTACCCGAAAAGGCAAGCATAACCTTTCCCGACGACAGTATGTTCCCCGACCTTACAAACTCTTGGTTGTTAATTGTAATTATAGGGGTGTTAATAGGCTCGCAGCTTATAAAGCTATTCTTTGAAATAGGCGAGCGTTATGTTGTGGTTGCTATTCTAACTCTTTTCAGCCCCATAGCCTTTGCAATGGGCGGCAGCCGCTCCACAAAGGATATTTGTTCGGGCTTTGTGCGTACCTATGCCTCAATGATACTTCTGCTTGTTTCAAATGTCTTATTTTTAAAGCTTATATATTCCGCGTTATCCTCAATGCCGGACGGTGTGATGATACTACCTTGGACGGTGCTTATAGTGGGCATTGCGAGGGTGGCAAGAAAGGCGGACAACCTGCTTTCAAAAATAGGGCTTAACCCGTCCTTTACGGGTGATCCGTTAGGAAACGGAACGGGCAAGGCAGTTGCGTTTATGGCGGCAAGAAGCATTTTAAGCTCGGCAACACATTCTGCTAATAGGCATAGTAATACGGCAGGAAAAAACAGGTCTGAATTTAAGGCTAACAATACGGGTAATACGCATAATGCAGGCAGCAGAAGCACGGCGCATAACAGCAGCAGAGCGAATGTAGGGGTAAACAGCAATGTAAATGCGGCAAGCAGCGCAGGGGTTAATAATACTGTCCGTAACAGTTCGTCGTTAAGCTCGGCGGACTTCGGAAAAACCGCCGTTACAGGCACAAATTTAAACCGTTTCGGCGGCAATAAAACACCGGGGCAGAAAGGAGACGCGAGGGTTGATAATAAAAACACGGCAGGCGGCAGAAATGCGGCGAATACTGCACGAAATACGGCGGTCGGCGGCGGAAAGAAAAATAATACGGGCGCTCAGAAATACAGCGGTAAATATACCGGAACAAAAATATCCGGAGCAAAGGGAGCTAAAAATACGGCGTGGAAGCCGGATAAAAGCTTTAGCCATAGTCCTGTCGGAAAACGGTTCGGACAGACAGATACCCCGCCGGAGAGAAAACCGGAAAAGGCGGTAGAAGATGAGCCGAAGCAGTAATTTTTTAGTATCCGCCTTGCAGAACATGCAGGCATTAAGAAAGATATTGCAGGCGTTTTTGAGGGGCGGCTGGAAAGCGGCGGCACTTGAAGCGGTCAAACGCTATTGGCCGTATATTTTAGGCGCGGCGGTAGCTTTAATTCTGCTGCCTACAATAATAATGGCGTCATTGCCGTCGGTTATGCAGGGCAAAGTGCCGGAAACAGTAATGGACGAGGATATTACGGATATGTATATTAACCGAATGGATGAAATACTCTGCGATTCGGAGGTAGGGTCTGCTAATGAGATAAGGGTTGTCGGTCAGCCGCTTACATACAACGAGCTATATGCAGTAAGCCTTGCGCTGACCGGCAACAATACAGAAAAAATAACGAGGGAATTTCTGATTGGGTGCGTAAACGATTCGCTTACCTATACAGTAGAGCAGGAGGGAAATAATACAGGAATATCTACCGCCGTTATTCGCTATCTAAATTTAGAGGAATTTTCAAGACTTAAAGGAATTTCGGACTCGGATATTGAGTGGATAGGGCTTGTGATTAAAGACTTAGAAGACAATAAAAAATCCTCACCGAGCGGTGAGGAATAGGATCAAATATCTATATCTTCGTCATTATCGTTTTCAGGGGCAGCCTTTGAAATTTCGGCTTCGCAAAATGCTTTTAATTGCGGAATATTTTCGGTGGCGGTGCTCCAAATAACAGATAAATTCATCTGACCGTAATTGTGCGCGAAAAGATTTCGCATAGCCTTTATAGCGGGCCATGGCATATGGCTCTTTGTGCTTTGCCTGTATTCTTCGGAAAGATGACCGGTAAGCTCGCCTATCTGAAGTATATTCATACTGACCGAATCTCTGAAAGCAAGGTCGTCTTTAAAAACCTCTATGTCGTTTCCGAAACGGGAAATAAGCTCGGCTATATTGCTGCAGTATTTAAGAATATGACGAAGAATGTCTATATCCGCATTAGGACAGTTTCTCATAAATCAGCTTTTCATCCTTTCGCATATTCCGTATTAAATTCCGCGTCATAATATCGCTTTTATTCTGGCGCAGCGTGTCGGTGGTAACAAGGTCGAGGGATTTTTTAAGCGCTTCTTCAAGATCGGCATAAAATCCGCCGAGAGCAAACAGGTTGCCGAGCCGTCCGCCGTCTACGCGCAGATCTATGTCGCTTTTTTCATCTGCGTCTCCGCGGGCATACGAGCCGAATAAATATAGCCTTGAAACATCATATTTTGCCGCTATTGGCGCCACAATATCCGCTATTTGCTCTACCGTATAAACCGGGTTGCTCATAATACATACCACCTTTCATTTTCAGTATATCACAAACGAAAAAAATCTTCAAGTATAAGTATAGGAGGAAATTTAATGGAAGAAATAACCGTAGTAATACCCGTGAATTTTACCGACGCCGGGCGGCTGTTCGGGCTTTTTGAAATACGCAACGCTTTAGAGGCAGTGCTTATCTGCGTGCCTTTGGCGGCGCTTTTGATGCGCATATTGCCATTCGGTCTATTATGGCGCATAGGAATTGTAAGCGCCGTTACCGTTATCACAGGCGGGTTCGCGCTAATAGGCATCGGGGATATGAGCCTTATAGAGTTTTTAAAGCAGTATATCCGTTTTAAACGGCAGGCGAAAATTTTAACATATAAGGGGGTGTAAAAAATGAACCTTAAAAATATTCTGTTCGGTAATGGGGACAAAAATGCAGAGGACGGCACGGAAAGGTTAGTGCCTGTAAAGGAAATATACGGCGGAGTAATTGCGCTTAAAAACGGTAAATTCGTGACCGTGTTAGAGGTGCTGCCGCTTAATTTCTACTTAAAATCCGAGCTTGAGCAGAAGAATATTATATCCGGCTTTGCGGCGTTTCTTAAAACCGCGCCTGAGGAATTACAGATTATTGTAGAGACCCGACCTGCGGATATATCCGCGTTTTGCGAAAGGCTTGAAAGCTATTACAATTCAGAGAAAAACACTAACTGCCGCCGTATGATATTCGAGGACGCACAGCTTGTGAATTTCATAGCCGAAACCGAAGGCTTATCCCGCCGCTTTTATATTGTCTTACAGTATACAGGTCAATCCTCTGAAATTTCTGATGTTGCAAGCGAAATGTATGATGTTATAAACACCGCAAGACAATATCTTGAAGCCTGCGGGCTTGAAACCGTAAGGCATAGCAATGAAGACGAATTTTTAATAAACCTTTTAAGGAATTATTTTCGTCCATTTTCTGCGGCAGCGGAAGCTCCGGACACGGCTTTGCCGGAAGCCTTAACGCCCGACAGCGCCGACCTTACAAACAGCGGATATATCTGTATTGAGGGTGAATACCGCTCGTACCTGTATATTTCGGGCGGAGGTTATCCCACAACCGTGGGGCTTGCCTGGGGCGCGCCGTTTGTTGAGGCGGGTGACGGTATAAATATCTCATTTATTCTTAAAAAGGAAAGCCGAGATAAAATTTTACCAAAGATAGGCAACACGGCAATGTTTAACCGCTCGCGCCTTAAAGATGTGGGCGATACAAGACAGGATTTTGAACAGCTTGACGACGCGGTGGAATCGGGGCTGTATATGAAGTCGCAGATAAACCGTGAGGGTGAAGACTTTTACTATTTAAGCACCATAATAACGGTAACGGCGGACACACCCGAAAGCCTTAAAAAGCGCGAAAAGGATATTTTAAACCTTTGCGGGGCTAACGGTTTTTCGGCAAGAAAAGCCTACTATATGCAGGATAAAGCCTTTTTGTCCTCTTTGCCGTTATTACAGACCGACACGGATATTTTTAATAAATCCAAGCGGAATATTCTAACCTCGTCCGCGGCGGCACTGTTCCCGTTCTCGTCCTTTGAAATGTGCGACGAAAAAGGAATATTTTACGGGCTTAATCTGCATAACAGCTCGCCTGTAATAATAGACCACTATGATACCTCCCGTTACAGCAACGGAAATATGGCGGTGTTCGGAATGTCGGGTGCCGGTAAGACTTTCTTTTTGCTCTTGCTTGCAATGAGACTGCGTATGCAGGGCGTAAGGGTATATATAATAGCTCCCGAAAAGGGCTTTGAATACCGCAATGCCTGCGAAGCAATAGGCGGCAGGTTTGTATCTATCGGTGCGGGGTCTGCCGACTGTATTAACCTTATGGAGATACGAAGAAGTACGCTGGATATTGATTCGGAAATGTCAGGTGCGCGAGATAATAGTTCTGTATTACTCGATAAAATCCAAAGTATACATATCTTTTTCGATTTATTATATCCCGCCATTACGCCGGACGAAAAATATCTTTTGGACCGCGCTATACTTAACTGTTATAAATCGTTCGGCATAACGCGCGACAACCGCAGCTTAACGGATAAAAACGGAAAACTTAAAAAAATGCCCTGCTTTGCCGACCTTATTCCGTTTATGGAAAAGTTTACGGAATTAAAGGCGGTTACTATGGCGCTTAAACGCTTGGTCGAGGGTTCGGCTTCGGGGCTTGGCGGACAGACGAATATAGATTTAAAGGCGCCGTTTATAGTGGTGGATACCTCGCGTTTAAGTAAGGAGTTTACCGCGCTCGGCACATTTATAGCAACCGAGTTTGTACGGGACAGAATATCCGTATCGCGGGTCAATAAAAAGGCGGTAATACTTGACGAGGCTTGGAAAATAGCCGGAGAAAACGGAAACGAGCAGGCGGCGGATTTTGTAATTAACCTTATAAAGACCGTCAGGGGCTACGGAGCGATATTTGTTTCGGCAACCCAGAATGTTGTAGATTACTTCGCGCTGAACGACGGCAAATTCGGAGACGCACTGCTCGGCAACAGCAGATTAAAGCTGCTATTGCAATTAGAAGAAACCGAGGCGGTTAAATTGCAGGAAAAGCTGATGCTTACCGAAAGTGAAACGGCAGAGGTTATCCGTGCGGGCAGAGGCGAGGGGCTTTTATGCGCTGGAAGAAACCGCATAGCGGTGGAGATACGTTCGTCGGACACCGAGTTTGACCTCATAACCACCGATCGCGAAAGCCTTGCGAAAAGAGTAAAAAGCGATTAAATGCAAACAATAAAACGGGAGGAATTGAAAATGGGAGTTATATGTTTTGTGTGCGGAGCAATGTTCGGAGGATTGGTAGGCACTGTAACTATGTGTTTGGTGCAGGTTGGGAAAGAAAATAAAAAAGACCCGCACTAAAGCGGGTCAATCGGGCGGCAGATGTTAAATAGGCTTACTGTGCTGTTTCGTAAAGCTCGTGTGGCGCAATGTCCTGACCGTCAGCCCATTCAATGCCGCGCCCTCCGTTTGTTATGTGTACGGTCTTAAAATATTCGGTATCTTTAAGAAGACCGTACCATGAGCCGGATATATAGGGCAGAGCGTTAAATATTTTCGTTTCGTTCGTATCGTATTTAAGCTCTAGACGGTAATTTGGCAATGGTTTAACGCTTAATATTTTAGGCATATGATCACTCCTTATTTCAGCGGATCAATACGGAAATATTTTTCTCCGCGGGATAATAGCTGCCAGTTGGCTTGCAATTCTTCTTTATGAATATCTGTCCATACTTCAAGCATTTTCAGCTTGTTTTTGGGGAATTTTGAATTAGGCTCCAAAACCTCTCCGTCGAGAGATAATACAATTTCCTCTCCGGAATATTCTGCGTGAATATGCGGAGTATTATGCTTACCGCCTTTTTCGTTATACATATAAACAATTATACCGTAGAACATAGATAGTGTAGGCATTATGTTATCAGCTCCGTTCACTTATATTATATCACACCTGATTTCAAAGTCAATATTAACACATTGAGTTTGGTGCAGGTGAGGGGGAATAAAAAGACTCATCCCGCTTGGAATAAGTCTTTAAAAAATTAAAACAATTCGTCAAAATCTCTGCCGCCGTAAATAATTCTTAATATCTTTACCGATAAGCTTTTTTCGTCAACCGAGTAAAAGGTTATGAATTTTCCGGTATTTAAGGTGCGAATCTTTATTTTGAGCTTTATATTTTCATCTACCGGAAAACGCGCCGGCATGGTTTTGAGCAGCTCAATATTTTTCATTATTTTGCGTATGAGATTTTGAGCCGTATGTACCTCTTTGAGTGTATATGCTATATACTCAAAGATTTCGGTTAAATCGTTTTGTGCCGAATCGGAATAAAGAACAGTGTAATTTTTCATATTCCGTAAGCCTTTCTGAATTTATCTGAAAGATCTTCGGAGGTAGTGTAATTTCCGTTCTCAAAATCCGCAATACCGCGGTTCAGCTCCTCGTTTAACTGAGCGTCGGACAGCGCGCCTAATGTAATCGGCTTTTTTGCGGGAAGCTTCATTTCAAACGGAATACCGCGCTGTAAAACAACCTGTTTTAAAAACAGCCCGATTGCGTTTGACATAGGAATACCGAGTTCATTGAGAACCTGCTCGGCCTGTTCCTTTATATCCGGTTCAACTCTTGCAAATACACTTGATGTTTTTGACATACATATCGCCTCCGAATATATTATATGCGATTGTATTGCAAAATGCAAGCAAAAATCTGATTATGGAGAAAAAATTATGTCTACAAATTTTCAATTACTTAAAGAAATGAAAAAGCGAGTTTTGGCAAGCGGGGCTTGCGTGGATTCGCTAATAGGCGTGCCGCCGGATAGCGAGCGCTTTAATAATCTGCTGGAGGTAGCGCTCCAGCAGCAGGAAATGGCGTGTATTGAAATGCGCCGGCTTTACTGGCAGTTAAAAAGCAAGGAAGAAACTAATGCTGAAATTAAGCCCGGAAAAGCGAAAGAGATATACGGCGAAATATCCGTAACGCCCGAAGGGTGGGTACATATTAAACTAAATGCTTTATTGCCTCATTGCCGTGTGACAGGCGGTACTCAATATGTGACCGACAGTATTTTAAGGCTTTTAAACTCTGCCGAGTTTGACGGAATAAAGCTGCCGTTTTTCAATAAAGCGTATCTCGGAATAGTGGAGTTTTGCCCGCGGGATTGCAGCGATGTTTTCGACCACGACAACAAGGGCTTTAAGGCAGTACAGAATGTTTTAAAGGGAAGACTTTTCCCGGATGACGACCGCTTTGAAATGTCACTCGGATTATTTACCGAGCAGCGGAGTGAGAGCGCCTGTCATATCTTTGTACTGCCGGATGATGAAGCCGGAATCTTTACGGATATGCGGCTTTCAAACGAATTAGGGTAGTGCAGTTGGTTTTAGAAACCTCAAAAAACAGCAGTTTTTTAAACACAACAAACTGCACAACCTATGAGGCGGCATTGTTAAAGGATTTACAGGCAATTTCGGAGTATGTTTTCAGGGGTTAACTGACCTTAGTATGGGAGGTAGTGCAGTTTGTTTTTGAGCAATACAGAAATCCTTATTTTGAGGCTGTGTGCGTGGTGTAAGGATCTGCCGCTTGAAAGTCCTTTTTTACCCGAATATGAGGTGTCTGCCTTATTTCTTGCAGGGCTTTTAAGAACGAGTAAAAATCATAAAAGTATCAGAGTAACAGAGGCGGGAAACAGACTGCTTTCGGGTATAGGATTTAATTACGAGCAGGACGCACAGTTCAGAGGAACAAGCCCTCTTATAAACAAACGCCTTAATACTTCAAACCTGATGTTGTTCTTCTTCGGCGGTAAAACGGATGTATTTTGCAACTCCGTACCCGACCGAAACAGCCCGCTTTCATTTTTGCCGTCCTTTGCTTTAAGACGTGAGAAAAATAAAAACCCGTTAGGCACGGCACGCTTTAACGGAATGTTATATACCAAAAACACCGCCCGCGCCGTGTACTATATAACCGAAGAAAACGACGGCTTGTACCCCGAAGCCGAGCGCAATACCTTTACAATGAATATCTTAACCGGCGGCAGAAAAAGCGCCGCGGCATTTACGGGAGATAAAAGCCTTGAAAAAATAATCGAATATTCCGCGCGCAAGACCACCAATTCAAGAGCACTGCCGGTATTAAGCGCCGTCCGTCGGCTCGATTGCCCGGTTACATTCTTTCCTTTGTCACAGGCGGGCGCCAGACAAATGCGTATAATATCCGTCCGCGACCACCGAAGAATTATAGCCGAAAGCATTTTAAAGGCGAAATACAAACCGCCCGAAAAGAATTATTACGACGCGGCGGAAAAAATCTTAATAGGCATAGATATGGATATACCGCGGATGGAAACGGCGGCGGAGTACGGGGTGCATATCTTTTTGCTTGACTGGCAGGTAAACGCCGTAAAAGAAATTTTAAGGGGCAAAAGAGCTGTTTTACACCCTATAACTACCGACACCGCAGAGGAAATGCTGCGGTTGCCATCCGAGCTGTATGTTAAGGAAACGAAGCCGTATATAACCGAGAAAGGAGAGTTTTTAAGTGCGCCTGTCTAAAATAATTGAGATATTGGAAAACAAGGCAATAGCCTTTTACCAAAAGAATAAGGACAGCATACCGAGATATATTCTAATTCTTTTTATCGTATTGTACGCCGCAGGTTTTGTGGTTCATTCGGTAACAACAGGATTACATAATTTTCAAAGCGGCAGTAATGACAATCTTTTTATAATCGACCCTGTTAAGAACATAAAAGCGTTATTCACTCCGGCAGGAATAGGAACGGTACTGTTCGGCTTCCTTATGTTTCTGCTGTTCAGCGGCAAAGGCAAGAATCTTTTAAGCGGATACAAGACTGTAAAGGATAAGGAAAGAGGAATAGAGATACTGCCGGAGGGCACTCACGGCACATCCGGCTTTATGGATAAAAAGGAGCTGCCGGAATTTTTGGTGAGCGGCAGCATAGAAAAGGTGGACGAAACCCTGTTCGGAAAATTGGAAAACGGGGATTATGTCGCAATGAAGGATATGCCGGGTATGTCTAAAAATGTTATGGTGTACGGCGCACCCGGTACGGGAAAGTCGAGAGGCTTTGTAATGCCGTTTGTAATGCAGGCGGCACGCAGGGGCGAAAGCCTTGTAATGGTAGACCCCAAAGCCGAGTTTTACGAAATGTATTCGGGCTTTTTAAACAGCCGCGGATATACCGTTAAGGCATATAACCTGCTTGACCTTTTTGCCTCTGACGGCTGGAACTGCGTAATGGATACGGCAAAGGATATTACCCTTGTGCAGCGCGCGGCAGAAATAATTATACGGAATACCTCGAACGAGAACGAGCGCGGCGACTTCTGGGAGAAAGCCGAGAAAAACCTTTTAATGGCGCTCTTACATTATGTTCAGACCCTTACATATCCCGGAACGGACAAGCTGCTGCCGCCCGAAGAACGAAGTCTCGGTACGATATATAAAATACTGTCAACCACTTCCGTGCAGGAATTGGACGCGCGATTCAGAGCGTTACCGCCAGACCACCCCGCTCTGCCGCCATACGGTATATTCCGTCAGGCGCATAAACAGATTTGGGGAAATATTGTAATAGGGCTTGGCAACCGCTTAAATGTTTTCCAGAATAAATTGGTAGACGATATAACAAAGCATAACGAAATAGACTTAACCCTGCCGGGCAGAGAAAAGTGCGCGTATTTCTGTATTATTTCAGACCAGGATTCTTCACTTGAATTTTTATCTTCAATGTTTTTCTCTCTTATGTTTGTAAAGCTGTTCGACTACGCCCGTCAGCAGGACAACAGAAGATTGCCTGTCTGCGTAAATGTCTTAATGGACGAATTTTGCAATATAGCGCTGCTCGACAGCAAGAAGATATTTTCGGTAGCACGCTCCCGTAACATAAACATTCAGGCGGTGGTGCAGAGTATAGCACAGCTGTCCGACAGATACCCCGGCAACGAGTGGCAGGAAATTGTGGGCGACTGCGATTACCAGTTGTTTTTAGGCTGTAATGATGTTATGACCTCGGAATTTTTCTCAAAGCAATGCGGCGAGATTACCGTAAGGGTAAATAATACAAATACGCCGATGCGGCCCTTTTTAGACTTTTTATCTCCTCAAAAGCCGTATATGCAGAATAAGACGAGCACAGGCAGAGCGCTTATGCTGCCCGATGAAATACGGCGGCTGCCGAAAGAAAAGGCAATACTTTTGGTACGCGGCGCAAAGCCGTTATTGCTCAATAAAATAACGCCCGAGGAGCATCCGTCTTTTAAATTATTAAAATACTGCAAGGCGGCGGAGCATATACCCGCATGGAAGCTTAAAAAGCCGGAGAAAGTAAAGAACAAAAAAGTACCGCAATACAAAATGCAGTTTGAAATGCCGCTTGATACGGACGAAGACGGAAAGGAAAGCTTTGATTTATCCGACGGGATAGATTGCAGAAAGCTTCAGACAGTAAAGGAAAGGGATATATAATGAACAGAACATACAGACTGAGTGATGTTGTAAACGAAAGATTTTTAAGACTTCCGTTATCCTTATTTGCCAATCCTAATTACAAAAGGCTCTCGGCTGAAAGCAAGCTTGTGTATTCGCTGTTGCTTGACCGTATGAGCCTGTCTCAAAAGAATAACTGGATAAACGAGGACGGCGAGGTTTATTTAATTTACAAGCGCGAGGAAATAGCGGATATACTTTGCATTACATACAAAAAGGCAATAGCGGCGTTTAAGGAACTGATCACTGCCGGATTATTACTCGAAAAAAGACAGGGGCGCGGCTTTCCGAACAGACTGTTTGTGCTTAAATGCGAATTAGAGGACAGCGACGCCGGTGACTTCGGAAACTCTTTCGATAACCCCGAAACGGACGAAAAAGAGCCCGAAAACCCGCAGGATACGCAGATGTGCGAAAACGGCATATCTAAAACTGACGAATCGGCATGTCTTAATATTCCGGATACGCAGTTAAAGAACTGCCAAAACGGCACATCAAGAACTGCCGTTTTAACACATCAAGAAGTGCCGAAACGGCAGTCAATCCAAACGGATAATAATTATATTAAAAATATCTATACTGAGTGTAATCAATCGACCGATCCGGCGCTGGCGGCGATCTTACAAAACTGCGAATTAAAAAGCTTTGAAACAAAAACCGCGCAAATGCTTGAAAGCGCTGTCAGAGTGCTTTACTACAAGCAGAGCATTAAGCTGTCCGGCGCTGTGCTGCCGCAATCGGAAATACGGAATCTGTTACGGCGCGTCAACCGCGATACGCTTATAGACGCGGTGGAGGTGCTGCGGCATAACGAGAACGAGGTACAAAACCCGCAGGGCTATCTCTACTCGGTTATTTTAAACGCCGTTAATGCCGAGCATACAAGCACCTTGCTTGAGCTGCCTGACAATATGATAGACAGGGAGATGCTCTATGCTTCTGACTAAAACACAAAAGAAAATACTTGAAATTGTGCGGGAATACGGCGGTATGAAAGCCGAAATGCTTAAAAGGCTCTGCCCCGACGCATACTCGTTTGAGGTGGCGCTCCATCAGCTTGAAGTAAACCGTAAGGTTGTGCCCGTCGGAGAGTATTACTGCGATGATACAGCTTTAATCTGCGACAGAAATACCGAAACCGCGTTTGAGGTAATGCTGGCGGTATGCGGACATCCGCCCGAAATATACTGCCGCGGTCAGCCGCCCTTTTCGCTTACATTCTTCAAGGAGCGCGAGCAAAAGCTCTGCCGTTATGATATTTGCGTTGTTGAACCGGGCAGGGAAATGGTGGTAAGCGCTCTGCTTGAAAGCGCGGACCTTAATTGCAGGGTAGTAATAGCGGTTTTGGAAAGCACCGAACGTGGCGAATATCTGCGCATACCCTGCGATACATTTATTTGCATAAAAGAAAAAACGGGTTACCGTTTTTATAAGGGAGGAAAAACTATTGATTGATATTAAAGACTTTGAGCGCCATACCTCGTTCAAACCGAATAGAAAAATAAGCATTGAGGAGAAAAAGGAATGGGAGAGGATATTTTCTTCTCTCCGTTCGGGCGCGATACTTACAGGCACGGTAATGGGTAACGATACCGTATTGATGCCGGACGGTGAGGAAAAGCTTGCGCTTACCATAATTCAGTACAGAATTAAGGTAATCATACCGTATGACGAGGTGTGGTATAACAGTGAAAAATGCCCGCCGCCGCATGTTATACGGTCTATGACGGGCGCGCATGTGGATTATGTTATAACGGGAATAAGAATGGACGGCGAGTGCTGCATAGCCTCACGCAAAAGAGCGCTTGCTATTCGCAGACGCAGCTTTTTAAAGCTGCCGTTTAAAAGCGGTAAGCGCGTCACCTGCAATGTAATAGCCGTGGGACGAGCCAAAGCCTTGTGCACCTGCGGCGGATTTGATGTGCTGCTCGGCACGCCGGATATATCCTACGGTATGATACCTGATTTAAAGGAGTGTATGCACACAGGAGAAGAACACGAGGTTATACTAAAAAGCTATGACGAAAAAACACATCAACTTAAAATATCCATAAAGGAAGCAAAGCCGCACCCGTTTGACGGTGCAGAGCAGCGGCATCCCGTAAACTGCCGCAGAGCGTCCGTAATAACGGGGAAATACGACGGCGGTGTGTTCTGCAAACTTGAAAACGAGCTTGACTGCCTTTGCAGTTATCTGCCGGAACAGAATGCCCTGGATTTTCATATAGGCGACCGAGTGGTAATTGTCATACGCAAATACAACTATGAAAGAAAGCTTGTTTTCGGCAGGATACTCGCGAGATGGTGATAATACCCATTACATTGCGTGAGGCAAATGAGTTTATTATGCACCACCAAAGTCAAATTATCCGAACATTGTCATCAACGGTGACGCGTTCGGATTTTTGATTTTTATAAGCGACTTAACTTAACATCATAGCACAAGGGCAGAGAGTCAAAACTCTCTGCCCTTGTGTGTTTTATCTGCTCTTTGTTTTTTAATACATTTTTATCGGCAAAAACTTCTTAATACTATTCTTCTAAAAAACCGATTTCGGCCATTATGCCGGATAATTTTTCCATTTGTTCATCATTCCCCGAACATTTTTCAAGCGCTGCAAGAGCCTTGTACTTTAAGGTTTTCTTATCGGTTAAATCATCATACATTTTACTGTAAAGTTCCAAAAGCTTTTGTAAACTTTCTTCTCGGTGATGAAAAACTTCGGTTAGTGCCGCAATTTTTTTGATAGCGACTTCTTCATGAACTGTGGTGTTTTCCTCTCCGGTACGGTCACTGTCTTCAACGCAGCCTATATTATTGACTGTGTTTTTTAAGTCCAAAAACTGACTCTGCACCTTTTCTATCTGCTTTAAAATATAATCAATCGAAAAATTTTCTGTGTTTTTATTATTTGACATATTGTTATCCTCCGATTTTAAATCCGGCGGGTGCAGCAAGCATATTTTGTTTTCTTCTATATAATGCGCCCTGCCGTTCTTAACAAGACCTTTTGCCCTTTTAGGGTAGGTCGCTTCGTATTCATTTCCTTTTTCATCTACTACAATAATGTTTTTTTCTATGGGTATCATCCCCTGTGCAAATGATGTAAAGCTGTTTTTTGTTATGGGTGCCGTCCCCGTTTACAGATAAAGTATAACATATTGTTTTCATTATAGCAATAATCAAATACCGATATTTAAAATCAGATAAAAGATATTGTTAATCGGATAAAGATTTACTGTTGTGCAGTCCGCCTTATTATGTTAAAATAATTTCGGTAAGGTGGGAAAAGTATGCAGCACATAACGGTATGCAGAAAATACGGCGAAGGCAAGGTTGCAAAAATTGAGTGCGTTAGAAATGACCGATTTCAAAACATTGACATAAAAGACAAATGCTTTTTACTTATTATTTTAAACGCCGGTAAGCTGGAATTTAAGGTGGAAAACGAACAGCTTTACGCCGCGGCACCGGCGTTTATCTGCTTTGACGAAACGCAAAACCCTGTTCTTATTTCAAAGCAAAAAGCACAGTATACCTGTATTTACTTTCATCCAGAATTTTTAAACGTTAATATGTCCTTTGAGATGCTGCGTAAAAAAGATTACGGCGATATTGCCTCAACGCACGATTTATTTTTGTTAAAGCCGTTTACCGATAAGGCTTATGTTGTGCCAATAGCCGAAACACAGCTTGAAAAAATAGTGCAGGCGGCAGATTGTTTGCAAACAGAGCTTGAAAATCAGCGGGATTGGTATTGGTCTTGCCGAGGGCGCTCGTATTTTATGGAAATAATTATTGCTTTAGAGCGTATGTACGGGCTGATTGGGTACGGTGTAACTCACCAAAAATCAGACAATACGCCTATTATAAAAAACGCAAAGCTGCGCGACGCGGTGTTTTATATAGAGGGGCATTACGGCGATAATATAATCCTTTCCGACATATCGGCCAATGCGGGAATAAACCATACCACTCTAACCGCACTTATGAAAGAAGAACTCGGCTGTACGGCAATAGAGTATTTAATGAAATACCGCATTACCGTTGCAAAAAAACAACTCGCCTTTACCGATGTTCCAATCAAAGATGTTGCAAATATGGTCGGATTCAAAACGGTACAGCATTTCGGTCGCATTTTTAAGAAAATAACCGACACAACCCCCGCCGAATTTCGGAAAACCGCCGTACAGAAACGAAAGGATCAAATTAAATGAAAAAACTACTATCAATTTTTTTAATTTTACCTTTTTTATTTTTTTCAACCTCTTGTGCAGAAGGAAAAATTCAATATAAAACTGTAACATTTAAGCATGCAGAAATATTGCAAGAGCAACTGGAACTTACTTTTCCTAATGACTGGATATATGAAGAAATTTGTGATGGCAATGATTTGATAAAGTTTTATAGTTATGAAGATTATACAGAAATAGGAAATGTAACTATAAATCAATTTTATAACTCAAAATCTGGTTTCTATAAAAACAGAAAAGAACTTGTGCCATTAGAAGATGCAACTTATAATAAAATTAACGAAGATTGCTTTATTGCAACTGATAAAGGAAAAGGGTATATTATTTGTTATCGTATAAACGATGTTGAAGCGATTGATATATTTATAAACATTTTAGCAGAAAAAAAGACAGTTAAAAATATTGCAAAAAACATTATATCTACCAAGATAGAGGTTGATAAGAACACACATTAGGGATAAATTAGTTATTGGGATAATTTTAAAGGGGCGATAATTATGGATAAAAGATTAGTCGGAAAATGGTATAAAAAAGATATGGGCGAAACCATAAATATTTTCGATGAAACACCGCTTCGTATGAAGATGTCGTTTACATCAAGCGGAAATTATAATTTTGAGCCGAACTGTGTTTATGAGAAAGACGGATATCTTTGCTATGAAATAAATGATGAATATTATCGTATGGTCTATCACATCAAGTATGTCGACGGCTTTCTTGAAGGATTTTATATACAGCACGGTAAAGAAACTCCTGTAAAGTATGAGAAAATTGACGATGTCCCTGAAGATGCACCATATAAATTTGTTGCACCGGAAGTGTTTGTCCCAAATTCTGGTAAAACAAGAATTGAAATTCTTAAAGAATATCCGGAATATGACCGAAACAAAGAATACGGCTGCAGTAATGAATTTGTGTTAGGTGGAGATGCTCCGGAAATTCTCCAAAAATACAATTATTCTAACTACATAAATGGGTTAGACAATCGGGCAGATGAAATCGTTTTTAAGCTTCTTGATTTTGTGTGCGACCACTTTGGTCATAACGGTACAGGAGGAATGAGTTCCGGCAGAAAAATCACAGACATTATTGAGTTTTGCGAAAGAAACAACAATAAAACAAACTGTCGTGGACTTGCTATTCTTTTGGCTTCACTCCTTCGTTTAAACGGAATAAAAGCACAACACATTACCTGTTTGCCTTATGAAGACCCATTTGATGATTGCCACGTTGTTGTTGATTGTCTTTTGCCGTCCGGAAAGCGTATTATGCTTGACCCAACGTGGAGGCTGTATTTGAAAGATAAAAATGGAGAATATATTTCGTTACCTCGCCTGAGAGAACTTCTATTGAATGACGAGCCAATCTTTGAAAACCCAACGGCTGACTATAACGGAACAGGGTTTGCCAAAGAATATCACAGAAATTATATGACTAAAAACACATTTCGCTTTGCACGCTGTACTCTTAACAAAGACGGTGTTGACGGTCGTACGGAAACCTCAAGGTACATAGAGTTGATTCCAATGGGCTATCCCATAGACAAGTTCTCTAAAAACAAAAAAACAGAATTTGTTTATAATGATATTGAATTTTGGAAGATGTAAGTTATGAAAATACATATAATTGGTTGCAGTGGCTCGGGTAAAACATACTTAGCCAAAGCACTAAGTAAAAAGTATAATACTCCGCACTTTGATTTGGATGACATTCAATGGGATAACAATGCGGGTGGTTATGGTGTAAAAATGCCTGTGGAAAAACGCACCGAGCTGCTAAATAATATCCTTGAAAATGAGGATTGGATAATCGAAGGTGTGTATTACGCCTGGGTAGGCAAATGCTTTGAAGATGCTGATAAAATCTATGTGCTTGATATACCTAAACGTATTTATATTTGCAGAATCATAAAGCGCTCCGTAAAAAGAAAACTCGGGCTTGAAAAGGGCAAAAAAGAAACTTTAAAGTCGATTTATCATCTGCTTAAATGGACGAATACCTTTCAAAGCAAAAACATGGTAGAAATTAAAAAGATGCTTTCGGCCTGGCCTGAGAAAACCGTTTGGCTGCACAGTTCAAAAGATGTTCAAAAATGGTTAGTATAAGTTGACTTTTAGTAATTGCATAATTGGGAGGTAGTTTTTTATGAAAGATATTGTTTTAACAGGAGATAGACCTACAGGAGCTCTACACA
>ERZ825137.1259-NODE-1259-length-33262-cov-8.410606_pt1 | contig 33262 bp, 29 predicted proteins | sample MGYA00519873_ERZ825137 | MGnify/ENA primary metagenome ERZ825137 (study PRJEB31778, sample SAMEA3449190) | human gut metagenome | biome: human gut; feature: human-associated habitat; material: faeces | place: United Kingdom | collected 2010/2012 ...
CTTGCATGTGTTAAGCACGCCGCCAGCGTTCATCCTGAGCCAGGATCAAACTCTCTGATATAGTGTTTGTCCAAGTTCAAGATAACTACTTGGCTATCTATCCCTTTTACTGTTTTGGTTCATTGAACCGTTCTTTTTAAAATAAATGAATGTAAAAGAATTTTCGTTTTCATGTGTTTCACTGTTCAGTTATCAAGGTTCCTGTCGTTCTTTTTTATCAGCGACAGCTTTTATATTATATCAAAGCTGTTTTCGTTTGTCAAGAACTTTTTTAACTTTTTTCAAAGTTTTTTTGTTTTGACTATTCGTCGTTGTTGTCGTTTCCGCGACAGCTATATTAGAATAGCACACCTTTTTTTAATTGTCAACACTTTTTCTAACTTTTTTTAATATTTTTTCATTCATGGAAAAATCTACAATTGATACATCTATTGAGTTCTGTTTTCTCCTAGTGTACAGCGTCCAAGAACAAACTTACGAAATACAGTAGATGCAATACTTTGAGGATACTCTAAATCGTATACTAATGATACACTTCTGTCCGGCATTTCATCTAATATTTCTATCTGAAATACATTTCCGCTCATCATTGCCTCTTTTACAAACTCCGGTGGCAAAAAGCCGATTCCAAGATTATGTTCAATTGCCGGAAGCAGTAAATCTGTTGTTGCAAATTCCACTGCGGGTTCAAACGGTAGTCCGCGCTTTGCGAAATAAGAATCCAGAAAAATACGAGTAATCGTATCAGAGGTCAGACTCACCCAGGGATAATGACACAATTCACCTAATGTCATCATACGCCCCTTTAGATTTCGATATTTTCTGCCCGCAATTAAAATATCTGTATAAGAATGAACGGTATGTTTTATAAGAGGGTCTTCTATCGCAAATGGAATAGAGGAAATCATTGCCATATCAACCTGGCCTTTTTTCAATACTTCTATTGATTTTTGGGAACTATTATTTAAAATCTTAAATCTTACCTTTGGATGAACTTTCCGAAATGCCTCAATTGCCTGAAACAGACAACAATGAAGTGCTGTTTCAGTTGCACTGATTGTAATAGACCCTTCATCTACCGACATTAAATTTGTAATTTTTTGTTCTCCACGGAAAAACTGTGCACATCCTGCTGAGACATATTCATAGAAAGTTTTCCCCTCCGGTGTTAATTCCATTCCACTTTTGCTTCTAATAAAAAGACGGCATCCTAACTCCGCCTCCAATTTATGGATCGTTCTTGTCACAGCAGGCTGACTCGTCTGAAGTGCTGATGCAGCCTTTGTCAGATTTCCATATTTTGCAACATAATAAAAAATTCTATAATATTCAAAATTTGAGTTCATTTTTTTATCCCGCTCTCTTACCTCTGTCCGCTTCACTTTCTGCTTTGTTTTTTTCTTCGTACATCATTTTATCACAAAAACAAAACTTTTTGAAACTATTTTCTCTTCTAATCTGTCTAATAAGTGTAAGATAAAAAAAAACATATCTAACCGAAAGGAAGTTTAAATATTTTGCTGTTGTGCTTGATGCAGATGGAAATTTACTGTCAGCCAATGGCTCTTCCGACTCTGCATATACGGTTGCTGTTCAGGACAGCGATGTCTCTTCTATCTCCGTTTATTTATGCGATTATGATGAATATATGGATGAACTAAAGGGATATTATTTCTCAGAGGATTATCAGGAAAAAGCCAAAACAAAGACGTTTAAACAGCTTCTCGATGAACATGCTGTTGCAAGTGATACTATTAACTTTAAAAGATAATTACTGCTTTATCTAACCTTAACAAATCTAAGATAAAACCCAGGTACTTTCAATCTCCAGTGCTGAAAGTACCTGGGTTTTTACTCTATGCTTACGGTATTAGGCTGGGTATGAAAACTTACTACCTCACTTCCCAACGACTCCATTTCTTTTGCATTTTCAGGTGTTGTATATTTTCCCGTTTCATCATACATCAGCCAGTCCGGTGCATCAAAAAATGCAAGTTTTGGGGAAACTTCTTCGTAAAAATCTTTTAGAAGCCCGCCATTTCCATGATGTCCCATCTGAATATAATCTGCTTTTAACTTTTCTCCCCATGTATTAAGCAGATAATCACTCATCGCTTTTCCAACATCTGCACAAAACAACATACTGGATTTTTCTCCCTGCACCTTAAACATCATAGAACCATCATTTAAATAATCCTGTGATAATTCCTTTACATGTTCATCATAGGCATTATAAATATCAACTTTAAGCCCGCAGATATTCAGTTCATCTCCAGGATAAACATATTTTAAATTTTTTACATTCAAATCCAAAAAATCATTATAAGTATCCACACTATCCCAATGTGCACGTTCCTGACACAATTTCGGTGACGGCATATCTACCGTATAAACTTCCTTGATTTCAATTCCCTGCAAATCTGAATAAATTGCATTAAACGCTCCAATATGATCTTGATGTGGATGGGTCAAAATCCATGCATCTACTTTTCCGCCCATCTCTTTAATCGTCTGACGCACAAAATCTGCATCTTCTGTCCAGCCACCATCTACAACAATTAATTGCCCCTTTCCACCATACAATGTATAAAACATAGAATTTACATCTCTTGGACCATATTGTGTAATCAGCCATGTCCTTTCCGTATCCTCAATTATTTTTTCAGACTGGATAAATTTAACTGTTATGATTCCGAATAACAAAACGATAATGACCAGTGCTACACCAATCATTTTGTTTCTTTTTTTTGATTTTTTTCTCATCTTTCCCTCATCTATTTTTTTATATTAATTCTCCATCAAATGCTTCACTAATTTCTTCCTTTAATTCAAGAATGATTTCCTGATGATTTTTTCCCGGAATCAGCTGAATTAACTTGATTCCTTCCTCTTCTTTGTCAATAATATTTCCTTCATGGTGCGTTGGATTTAAGACCCATACACGATCCACAGGATTTAATTTGCGAAGTACAAAATTTTCATCCAGCCCTCTGCAGTATTTTGAATGAAGTTCATTTTTATATCCCCGAATTTGATTTTCACAAAATGACTTCGTATCCCTATTCTGATTTTTTGTTTTATCCTGAAAGATACTCTGTATCTTACGATATTTTACCTCAAAAATAATCGTTGACCAGTAAACATCTTCTCTGTATAAGTCCATTCGGATATCGGGGCGATAATGTCTGCCTTTCGTAAATACCGGCTGATTTTCTTTTGTTGTATCCTCTAACTGCCTGCACAATGGTTCATCATAATGAAGCTTTATCCGAAATTCTCCCTTCACAAACTCTACAACCGTACCTGATAACAGTTCCGGAATTAATACACGCCCCTCTAAAAATTCATCGAAAATCCATCCCTGCGGTTCAAACCCAATTTCTTCACTGATCAAGAATCGGCAAACTTTAACAAAACACCAGATTTCATACAGCGTTTCCGAACGTTTCTGCGAATACGCATATCCCTCGCTCCACTGTATTTTCACGCTTTCCTGTCTCAATTCCTGATACATTTTATAAAACGCATTGTAGCGCACGTCATAAATTAATACATGCGGTATGAAAACAGGAGCGTCCTTTTTAATCTGACCATACCATTCTTCTTCCTTTATCATCCTTGAAAGATTGGAAATCGTTTTTGCGCTTTCCAGATATCCCTCTAATTCTGATAGCATTTTTTTCTTCAACTCGATTGGAATCTGGTTCTTATCTTTAAATTCTACCAATTCTTTTAATTCGATGCGAAGCAGTTCGATATATCGCTTTGTTGATGTTTCAAATGTATGTAGTTCGTTTTCGTAAAATGTGATAATTTTTTTCAGCCACCGGTTTTCCGGCAAATCATAATTGCAGATTCTTTTTGGAACTAAATAACTTTGTTTTCCCTCTCCTTTTTTTAGATAATCTCGAAAGGTGATGCCATCCATTTTGGAAATTCTATGCATCGGCTCTCTTTGATAGATTTTTTCTATTTTATAATTCGGTTTCTCTTTTAAATCCAAAAATGCCGCCAATATCTGGCTAATGTACTTTCTCATCACAAAGAAATGATATAATTCCTGATTCGATGATGAAGCCATTCCGCTCGCTCCAATGGAAATGCTTTTCTTAATCACATCTGCCGATAATCCCTGTATTTCCTCTTCGAGTTCCTGCCTCATAATCTGCCATTCCTGTTGATTTACATTTTTCGGCAATATCTGAAACCATTGATAATAATTTCTTCCATCATGAACCAGACGCATTGCGAATGTTCCGACCCGAATTGCGTATTTAGAAGAAGAAAATTCAAACATTTTCTGTACCATTTTAGATGGCGATAAATAAAGATTCCCCTCTTTATCTATGTTGCAGTACTCTTCCGGAAGTAAATCAATTCCATCAAAATAAATTCTGTCATCTACATTTTGAGAGTGAAATAGAATTTTTACTTCTTCATATTCTCTAAATGCTATCCGGTCTAAATCCGTATGGTTCATTTCATCAAAAGATTCGGCAAAGTTTTTTACCACAGTTGAGGTATTTGGAAAATTGTAAGAATATCCTGACTGAATCGTTATCTCCACACCTAAATCATAAAGTGTAACCATAATTTTCTATCTCTCTCTTTTTTACCTCAAGCATTTTTTTACTCTTTTCAAAATCAGAAACATCGGAATATTCTTCAAATAATTTCGGCAGACTTGTCTTTACATTCTCGTCAAAAATATCGTAAAGCTGTTCTTTCTGCCCTCTAACCTTTGTTAAAACTCTCTGCACAAACTGAATATCAAATCCCTCTCTGCGGGAAATCGCCTCTTCACTTTCTGTTTTTGGAAGATTGATTAAATATTTTGCTATCTGTTTTAAAATTCTTGGACCAACTCCAAGCGTTTTTGAACAGCCGTTTAATGTTATATGTACCTTCCATAAAAATTCTCGTTCTCTTGCTGAAAGGATATCTTTCTCCAAATCTAACTCTTTCACCAGCTCACCGTATTTTTTATAACTCCAGACTTCGTTCTCTGTTTGTCCCGGTTCTGTTTGTTCCGGCTCTGCTTTCTTCCCCTCTCCCACTCTCCATTCGGTATAAGGCACTAAATCAAGCTGAATGACATTTGCACGGTCCAGTACCTTATCTGAAAAATGAAACGTCGATTCATCCATATTTACCGTTCCAATAAACCGCAGATTATTTCCGATTTTTACACTAGATGGATATTTATCTACATTGTACAAACGGGTTTCATATTCTTTCGCATATAATTTTAAAAATCTGTTTTGTTCCGGCATTTCTAAGATGGATAAAAACTGACTGAAATAATGCTCTACTCTTGCCAGATTCATTTCATCAAAACAAATGAGATACAATTTGTCCTGATTTTCTGCTTTTGAAGCCTCAATTAAAGTATTTACAAATCCGGCATCGTCCGGACGATAAACCGAGTGCATAGAATCCACAAACCCGATTAAATCACTGTCATCACTCCAGTTTGGTCTCACCGGAATCATTTTCAAACTTTCTTTTTCCAGTCCAAGAGCCTTTGCATAGCACCAGACAAGCTGGGACTTTCCTGTTCCACTTAAACCGGATAAAATCACAAGCGGACTGCTTTTTACTGCAGTGTGAAAATTAATCAAATCCTTGACTGTATAATACAGACCGCTCCCATTTGCAGTCTGTTCAAAGTGCTTGATAAAATTCCATTCACACTTCTGCTGTTTTTTTGCCCTGCGAAAATCAGGATTTAAATTTTTCAAAATTGTTCGATGTGTCTTTTCATCGATAAAGACAATAGAATGACCAGCCTCTGAACGAACAAAATGCTTGCATAATTTTTGACCAACAGGAATTCCCTTATCCCTGCCATTTGTCACATAATATCCCCCATTATCATCCTTTGTATTTTCATCATAAAAGATAAGATATGGGATTGCTGAAGCATCCGACTTTTGATATCCTGCCACCTCAAACAGTCCTTTTCCTGCTTCTAATTCTTTATCCAATTGTTCAAAATTTTCAAATGAACTGTTTTCACTTGTAATCAGCGGAATCGTAATAAATTTATCAATCTGATGATAACGCTCTTTCTCCTGATTTCCAAATATATTTTCTGCGATTTTGCATTTATATTTTTCTGAAATATTATCATCTATATATTCAAATCGAAACAGACAGGTTTCAAGCTGTTTTTTATAAAATTCTGCCCTTTGCTTTCCCTCTAATTTACTATTATCTACAATACCTTCACCGGTAAATTTATTCTGAAAACACACGACATATTTATTTTCCGGTTCCTGATTCGGAATCTCAGAAATTACCCTTAAATAAAACTGCAGATTTCCTGCACCGTTTACCACACAATTGCTTTCCTTTAAACCATTTTGCTTCACTTCTTCTTCCGTTGCCAAAACACCTAGCCAGCTTGTCTTATTTTCTTTCATAATTCCTATCTTATCCTATCTTACTTTTTTCTTCTTCGTTACTTGATTCGGTTAAAATCCGACATTTTCGACAGTCTTTGTTTTCCATAAATTGTTTTATTTCCATTACAGGCAAATGCAATCATGCATATAATTGCAAACCACACCACATGTTCCGGACCAAATACTTCAACTCCAATTAAAATTGGCGCAATCAGGGTATTTGTCGCACTTCCAAAAACGGCTGCGTAACCGAGTCCTGCCACCAATAAAACAGGCAGACCCAAAGCAGAAGCCAGAATGACCCCAAGTGTCGCACCGATTGAGAAAAGCGGAGTGACTTCTCCCCCCTGAAATCCTGCTGCAAGTGTCACAATCGTGAATACTGCTTTTAATAAAAAATCAAACACATAGACCTTTTCTCCTGCAAAACTTGCAGAAATCAGATTCGTTCCAAGTCCACAGTAACGTCCTTTCCATAAAAGTAAAAACAAAATTGAAAGGATGATGCCTGTAAAGAAAATCCTTCGGTAAGGATTTTTTATAAATTTCGCCAGTTTTTCTTTTGCAAATGCCAGAAAATACGAAAAGGCTCCACCTGTAATTCCAAACACAATCGCAATCAAAATCAATTTGGCAATGGTCTGCGGATTCACAGAAAACGTATCCGAAAAAGAAACCGAAAATTTTTCCAGTCCCAATAAATGAGACGTAAAACTTGCAGTAAATGCTGCACTCATTGCCGGAAGCATCGCCTCATAAAATAATGCCCCGACAACTAATACTTCAAGTGCAAAAAATGTGGCTGCAAGCGGTGTCTGGAACAACCCGCCAAAACCCGCTGCCATACCCATAATCAAAAAGATTTTTCCATTTTTTTCCGTCTTTCCGGAAATCACTTCAAATTTCTTTCCGATTGTATGAGAGACCGCTGCACCTATCTGAACTGCAACACCCTCCCTTCCGGCACTTCCTCCAAATAAATGTGTAAGCCAGGTAGAAACCATAATAATTGGAATCAATGCCTTCGGAATTTCTTCATTTTCCTCAAAACCGGTTTCGAAAATGAGCCCCATTCCCTTTTGCGATTTCGGGCTGATTTTTTGATATAATAATAAAATTGCCACACCGGCAAGCGCCAAAAATGGAACAAGAACGGTAACGTGTTCTCCTCGAAATGCCGTAATGCCTAAAAGTACCCTTCCAAATATCGCATCTACTGCTCCAACGATACTTCCAATCAGAACACCCATGATTGTATAGAGCAAAACCGGTATATATTCTCTTATGCTTAAATGCTTCATTTTTCTTTGTCTCTCTATCTATTTTTTTGCAGAACAGTTTGTCAGCTTACATTCGATTTGAACTTAATGAATAAAATGGGTTGCTACTCGTTTTTCTGTTTCCGGCAGACCAAATGTTTCTTTTCCAAGTGCAATACTCTTCATTAAAAATGTCATATTTCTTGCAAGTGTACGCATGGTCTGTTTTCCCTCTTCATCCATCTCAGCTTCACCCACTTTTCTTCCGTGAATACTGTTCCAATACTGACTGGAAGCAATCGGCATGTTGGAAATAGTAAAATATTTATTCAGCTCATCAAACGTCGCTGAACATCCACCACGTCTTGCACAGACCACACTTGCACCTACTTTCATCGTTTTATCAAATGGTGTACTGTAAAACAGTCGGTCCAGACATGCAATCAAAGTCGCATTTGCGGAAGCATAATAAACCGGACTGGCTACCACAAGACCATCCGCTTCTTCAAACTTCGGTGCCAGCTCATTTACGATATCATCATTAATGGAACATTTCCCGTTCTTATAGCAATAATTGCAGGCAATGCATCCACGAATGGCTTTGTTTCCAATCTGAATCGTTTCATATTCCACTCCATTTTCGGCAAATACCTTTTCCATTTCTTTTACTGCAACGGTTGTATTTCCGTCTTTGCGCGGACTTCCATTTAAAATTAATACTTTAAATTTTTCTTTCATAAGTCATTCCCCTTTCATTAAGTAAAGCGAACATTTGCAATCCGCTTCGCTACTTGCTCATGAACGCAGTCGCTTTGCGATCTGTCAGTGGGAGCTTTCAACTCCCACTGACAGAAGCATCCCCCTCACCCGCCGCTTAGTGCTCTGCGCACTTGAAGCGGGGGAATGCTTATCTGCGTTCAAAATATTATTTTTATTTTATCACAACACGCTCTAATTGACTATATCCTCCCAAATACCAAAATGCTTAGAAGTTAAATAACCGATTGACAGCAGCAGGAAACCTAAGGTAAAATATTAACAAACTATATACCTGTGACAGTCATCAAAAACAGTAATGTTTTGAGTTAAAAAGAAAATCAGTGCAAATCTGATACAGATGATTCTACTGTGAGACATACCCCCAAATATGCACACCGGAGGAACTTCAGTAGCATATTTTTGCAGGTCGTTAAGTCAGAAGGCTTGCTGTTACTTCGTTCAAGATTTTTGAAGAAAAGAATCTTTTATACGCAGTAACAGCATTTCATGATTTTAATCAAGTAGTGTATAAAAGAGCTTTGATTCAGAAATGGAGAAAGGCTCTTTTTTGTGTATAAAAAAATTTTTCCAAAAAAGAGAAGTGTATATAGAAAGTAGAATACTTTAAAAGGAGAAGGAGCATGAAAAAAGAATTTAAGCGAATGCTTAGTATTCTTCTGGTTCTAACACTTTTAGGAAGTACGCTGCCGATGTCCGTATCAGCTTCCGCACTTCCGACCCAAAATGCTTCAGCAATTGAGAACCAGGAACCAACCGATGCATCACAAAATGATACACAAAATGATGCACAAGATGTAACGCAAAACGAAACACAAAACGAAGCACAAACTGAAGAAGCACAAGAATCCCAACAGGAAGTACAAGCTTATGCCAACACGCTTCCATCCACAATTCCGGCCGGGGAAACTTATACCCTGTCTGAAGATGTAACAATGGAAAGCGGTCAGTGGTTTGAAAGTATTGAGGGAACCTTAGACGGAGCAGGACATACCATTACCCTGACCGATAAGCCACTGGCAAATAAGGTAACCGGAACGATTCAAAATCTGGGTGTAACCAGTGAAAAAGTAATTGAACGCGACGATACTTTCGGAAGTATGGCAATGACTTTTAGCGGAACCATTCAAAACTGTTTTTCTACTGCCAAGTTAAACATGGACGGTTTTGATGAACCGGGTGGATTAGTAGGTACCGCAAACGGAGGTGTGATCCAGAACTCTTATTTTGCAGGTACCGTAACCGGAATGCTTTCCGGTTTTTACGGCGGTTTAATTGGTGTCAACAACTCAAACGATACCAAACTTAAAAACAGCTGCTATGGACCTGGAAGTATGAATGGTGCCGTAAGTATGGGTGGCAACAAAATCACTCCGGAAAACGTACAGCAAAAATCCTTAGAAGATTTTAAATCCGGCGCAGCAAACAGCATTTTAAATACTAATCTTCCGGAGACCGGATTTTCCTGGGCAACTCCGACAGATGGCAGCAACCAGGGATTTCCGATTCTCGTAAAGGGCGGTTCTACCGAAGTACAGAAACCGGATAAAACAAACTTACAAAAACTGGCAGACACTTGCAGTGCACTTAGCAAAGAAGGCTATACTAAAGACAGTTGGAGTAAACTTGAAGAAGCACTTGCAAATGCACAGAACGTTTTAAAAAATGAAGATGCTACACTTGAAGAGGTTACAACCGCAACTGCAACACTGCAGGCAGCAAAAGACGGTCTGAAAAAAGAACGACCGACAGAGCCGGTGGCACCTCCTGCTGACGCAAGTCAGATTCAGCATATCTCAACTGAAAATGATTTAAGTAAGATTAATTCCAGTTCCGATCAGTACTATGTACTGGATCAAGATATTACCATAAAAGATTCTTACTTCTCTATGACGGAATTCAATGGCATTTTAGATGGACAGGGACATGCCATTATCTTTGAAAATGCAAACTGGATGTTCCAGCATTTAGGGGAAGAAGGCGTTTTACAGAATCTGTATTTTACCGGTACCATTGATACCTGGGAACAAAGTGGAAATGGACCAATCGGACAAAATTTAAAAGGAACTGTCATCAACTGTTTTTCAGATGTAAAAGGAAGTTTAGCCTGCGGTTTTGCAAAACGTCTGCAAGGCGGAAGCATTATCAACAGCTATTCCATCAGTGAAGGCAAAAAAGGTGTTTTATTTAATCAGTATAAAGAAGGCACCCTGAAAAATACTTACTGGCAGGAAGGACTTGCCAATCCGGCTGAAATTCCGGCTGCTGCTTTAAACAACTCTTCTGCAAAATCAGAAGAACAGCTGAAAACCAAAGACTTCGTAACGCTGTTAAATCAAAACAGAGGCGCAAATGGTACCAAATGGGGACAAAACAGCAACGGCTATCCTTATTTCGGAGAAGATAAAACTTATAATCCGGACAAACCAAATCTTCCGGAAAACAAATATGAAATGGTTATGGTAACTGAAGCAGGCGAAACACTTGCCATCGAAAACCAGACCTTTACTGTTTCACCGGACGAAGTAAATGCATTTGGAATTGTAGGAAACTTCCAGTTAAAAAACGTGCCGGAAACCAGCACAATTTCATGGGGCATTTCAGAAGTAAAACCAGAAGGTTCCTTAATGATTGGAGCCGATAATGGTGACCTTCGTATCGACAAAGAAGGCTCCGCTACCGTTACTGCGACGGAAACCAAAGCCGATGGAAGCAGCGAAGCCGTAGCCTGGGTTAAAGTCATTTCAAAAGCGCAAAAATTAGAAGAGATCAAGCTGTTTATCGACGGACAGGATGTAACCAATCAGACCTGCCAAGTTGCCGGCTCTGAAGAAAAGAAAATCGAAGTTAAAACCAAATATCAGGGCAGCGATGCTTTTGTACCTGCAAACTCAACTCGTTTTGCTTACAAAGCCAGCGATGACTCATTGATTAAAAACTACAACGATTCCAGCAGCTTTTCCTTTAAAAAGCCTGGTACCGCAAAAATGGTTGTGACCTCAAAAGTAAACAATTCCATTACCGCAGAGGTGGAAGTAACTTCTACTTATGTACCGGCAACTTCTGTAAAACCTGCGATTTCCGGAAAGAAAGTCATTCACGGAAGAAATGCCAACGACCCGGATCAGTATGCTTTCCTCCCAGATTACAGTGGCGTAATTGTCTCTCCACAAAATGCAAGTTATGCAGATAATTGGAAAGTAACGAGCAGCGACGACTCCATCGCCGAATATGTGGAAAGTATGGTAAAAGGATATGTACCATACAAAGCAGGTACCGTTACTTATCGTGCGACCCTTACACAGACCGATCCGGAGACCAAAAAAGAATCTACCGTATCCGGTACCTCTGATGTGACTTATGCATATGAAAATCCACTTACTGAAGTAACTGCAGTGCAAGATAAAGTAAGTATGGAAAATTTCACGGAACAACCTCTGGAATTAAACTTCAAAGGTGAAAAATCCGATGCCGGCTGGAGTGTTACCTATCCAGACCTGAAATGGACCTTTGATAAAAAAGGTATCGTTAAAATTTATAAAAAAGAGCCGATTCTGTGGAAAAAAGGCACAGAGTGGGAAGGCGCACCGGATTTCAATTCGGTTGTCACAAATGACCAATATTATGTAAAAGCATTAAAAGAAGGAACGGTTGTCGCAACCGGTACTCCTCTTGACAACACAAACTCCGTCACTCCGATTCAGATTACAATTGAAGTTGCAGGCGGTGAAACTCCACAAATTAATATTGACGAACTGGTACAAAAAGGTCTGCTTGGTGCAAAAGCACATTTACAGGCAATCAGCCCAGAACAGAATTATGAATGTATTGAGCACGACTGGATTGTTTATGACCTTCTTCGTGCCGGAATCGCCATTCCGGAAGAAAAACAGAATCAATATTATGATTCTGTAGTAAAAACCGTGAAAGGCTGGAAAGCAAATAAGAAACCTACCGAAATTGAGCGAGTTGCCCTCGTCTTATCTGTAATGAACAAAGATATTACCGATGTAGGCGGTGTCAATCTCGCAGAAATGATTTATAATCATCCGAATTTAAACAGTGGTTCTAACGAAACAGCCTGGGCACTCTTAGCACTGGATGCAAAGAAAACGCCGATTCCATCCGATGCGAAATGGAATAGAGACCAAATAATTTCCGCACTGCTGACTTTCCAGAATCCGGACAACGGAGGCTTTGGATTAACCGACAATAAAACTGCGGGTGTTGATACAACTGCTATGGCATTACAGGCACTGGCACCATACAGACAGACCAACGAAGCGGCTAAAAATGCAATCGATGCCGGTCTTGCATATTTAAAAAGTGCAATGTCCGATTCCTATGATATGGGAACTGCAGAAAGCACTTCCCAATTATTATTAACACTGATTGCGCTGCAGATTGATCCATTAAATTCCGATTTTGGTACCTCTTATAGTAACGCAATTACAGGCTTAATGGATTATTACTGTGATACCACCGGTGCAACCGGTTTCTGCCACGACAAAACCAACAAAAAACGCAATGACATGGCCAGTGTACAGGCCTTCCAGGCACTGAGTGCTTATGTTCACTATAAAAATGGCGGAAAATTCTATTGGGATTTATCGGAAGATACAAAAGAAGTTACCGCTGCAACCGTAATGCAGGCAATTAATCAGCTTCCTGAACTGAACGAACTGACTTTAGAAGACGAAGCAACCATACAGGCTATCGAAAACTTGTATCAGCAGCTTAGTGAGGAAGAAAAACAAAAAGTAACAAACCTCGATGTATTGGAAGCTGCACGAAAGAGAATTGAAGCACTAAAAGACCTTGGCGACCAAAAAGGAACCGTTTCTCTCACTATCATGGATGGAATCCAGGCAGACACTCAGGCACTGAGTGCAACAGAAGATCCAGCCACCGTCAGAGGCACTATTCTCGATGTGCAGGTTCCAATCTATGCACAAGACTCTATGATGAGCATTATTCAGCGCGCTTGTGAAGAAAATGAAATCGATATTTCCCTTCGATTCCAGGGCACTTATATCGAACGAATCGACGGACTGTCCGAATTTGACCGAGGCTCGGGAAGTGGTTGGAAAGGTACCTTAGATGGCGTCTTCCCAGATAAGAGTTTTGCTCAATGTACCGTACAAAACGGTGAAGTAAAAGATCACTCTGTGATTACTGTAGAGTACACCGAAAATCTTGGTGAAGATTTGGAAGCAAATGCTGAATTAAAAACACTGGGCTTACAGGGCGGTAATTTAAAAGAAACCTTTGAGAGAGACCGTTATGAGTATACTCTGCTCACAAACCAGGATGAAATTTCTTTCACACCTGAATTTTTCAATCGCTACAGTGTTGCAAGCATTGAAGCCGACGGTGTTGCGTATGGTGTATCTCAACAGATTCCGGTTGAAGCCGGAACACAGATTCAGCTGGTTTCCGAAAAGAATGTACGAGGAACTGACCGCAGAACTTATACCTTCCTTGTAGAAGCACAAGGAGAAGAAAAACCGGGTGAGCAAGAAAAGCCGGACACTCCTGAAAAACCGGGTGAATCAGAAAAACCTGACGACCAGCAAACATCCGTTACTCTGCTGTCAAATAAAGAGTATGGTATTTCCTTAAAAGGTGAAGGTCTGACAGATGATATGGAACTTTCTGTAAAACCGATTAAAAATGACCACGAAGATGTTGCTCTGATGAAAAAAGAGCTTCCGACAAACAAATCTTTATTCTGCTTATATGAAGTAAAACTTCTGAAGAACGGAAAAGAGATTCATCTCCCGAAGAAAGCAACACTTTCTGTTTCGGTCGGAAAAGAATATGAAGGAAAAGAAATGACCCTTTTACATTGTGTAAACGGAAAAGTAGAGTCTTTAAAAGGCACAGTAAAAGATAAAGTGCTTTCCGTAGAAATCAGCAGCCTTGGCACCATTGGTGTGGTAACGGATGCCGCTAAAACGCAAACCGGAAACAATAAAACTACCAGTGGAAACAATAAAACTACCGTTGGAAACGGTAACACAAAGAAATCTCCAGGCGCAACGGCAGCAGGAAGTGGCAACGCTACTTCTGCCGGCAAATCCGTTAAGACCGGAGATGAGTTACCACTTGGCGTTACGCTTTTGATGCTTCTGGTATCTGCGGGAGCTTTAGGCACCGTGGGTTATAAAAAAAGAAAAGAGAGAAAATAAAGCACTGCAAAAAGTAAGCTAACACATTTATTAATGCCTCCATAGAAAATATGGGGGCATTTTTTTACGCTTTTTTAAACCAGCAGTTTAATGACAAATCTTTCTTTTTACTCTATACTAAGTATTGTCAGCAAGAGAGATTACAAAAAAACAAATTGAATATTTGAATCATACCTGCGATCAACTCGATGAATAAAGTACGCCAGTACTTCGAGGTGTGTGGTAAATCCAATAGACCCGGAAACGGGTGAGGGGCGCCCAGTCAACCAAATCAAGGATACTTCTTTTGGAAGGCTGCCGGGGTTTAGTGATAAATCCCGGGAAGACGGAAACCGTCAACGGAAACACATATCGCAGAAATGCCCGCATTTAAAAGCACGGAACTTCTGGATGCAGCAATAGACGCCTACGGTGTAGGAGTAAGCCTAAGGGGTATCAGTGTGGCAACTGATATGACAGAGGTAAAGCCAACAATGCATTCTGCCTTGATGACGGAGAAATCCGCCTATAACAGAAGTCGCCGGTGAAAGTAGCCATATGGCAGATTGACAAAAACTCGTTTATTAATCTGAATGGACGGTGAAATTTACAGGTAGCCAATCCTGTGCAGGCTTGTGGCGTAAGCCAAGGGTAAGAAGTTAGGGGTCGCTCCCCGAAGCTCAGACTTATCTTCCTGGTGGCAGAATATAAGTGAAGGGCACGGATTGTACGGCGAAGGCCGGATCGCAGGTATGATTCAAGTATTCAATCCTCCAGACTAAAAATATAAAAAAGGTGTATGAAATCCTCAACAATTTCATACACCTTTTCATGTTTTCTTAAAAAAGCATCTCCTGATTCCACTCATATCCCAACATTTCTGCAATACGAACTGCCAATTCGATGTCTACCATATCGCTAATCACACCTAATGCCATATCAAATCCAGCCATCGTTGAACTGCAGGAATAAAATTTTCCATCGGATATCCAGTTCACATCCTCTGCTCGTCTAATTTCAGCAGTAAACATTCGTTTCCAGTTCTGATCTCCCGGATAATCTGCAATCTGTCTATGATATAAAAGCCCGGTCTGCGCCAAAATAGAAGAAGCATTTGCAATCATCATACAAATATCTGCCTCCTGCGCTGCGGCTTTTATCGTTTCTAATTTCTTTGGCTCAAGACAAAGCAACTTGGTTGCCGTGCGTCCTCCCGGAAGCACCAATATATCCTCCACCTCTTCTGGAATCAATAATTCAGTCCAAACCTTCACACCTTGTTTACTGCTAACTAATCCTCCGTTTACCGACAAATAATTAATATAAAAATGTTCCGGTGCCATTCCAAAAATGTTAGCAATTCCTAAAGCATCTAATGTCTCAAACTCATCATAAAGAACAATATTTACATTCATCAGTGGATCCCCTTTCGCATCACTCCAATAATATTTTTATTTTATCAAATCTCTTGTTCTCTAACAAGCCATACAGGGGGATAAGTTACTCAGAACTTAGACTTTTATTCGCCAAAAGCCGAACAACTGTCTACCAATTATACTTATCTGTGATATAATAGTCGAAAGATAACCATACTCAAAAAGGAAGGATACAACTATACTATGTTTCAAATTTTTGTAGACTCTGCAGCCAATCTTCCGGCTGTAATAGCAAAACAATATAACATCAATGTCATCTCTTTTATTAATCTAGTTGACGGAAAGGAAGTCACCTGCTACAATCCAGACCTTTCTTTAGAAGAAGAACGCCAAAAGGGTACCGAATATTATAATGCCATGCGCAAAGGCTGTGAAATTAAAACAGGGCTGATCAGCACCGCAACATTTGAGGAGCAATTCCAAAAGGCATTTGAAGAAGACCAAGATGTTTTATATTTTTCTTTAAGCAAAAATATCAGTGGAAACTTTAACTCTGCACGATTAGCTGCAGAAGAAGTGTTGAGTCAAAATACAAACGGTCGCAAAATACGCTTGATTGACTCTCTCAATGCCTCTCTTGCTCAGGGAATCCTCGCAATCTATGCCAGCCTCATGCGAGATAAGGGGATGTCTATCGATGAAGTTGCAGATACTCTGGAACCATATGCCCAAAAGATGAATGGTGTCTTTACGGTCGGTGATCTAAAATATTTGGCTCATACCGGACGAATCAAAGGCAGCGTAGCTGCAATTGGAAATATGCTTAAGATCAAACCGATTTTAAGAGGTGATAAAGACGGCTACATCGTTACTTATAAAAAAGTGCGTGGTCGTAAAGCTGCCTTAAATACACTAGTAGATCTGGTTTGCAATAATATCGTAGAACCTGAAAAACAGATTATCGGTATCGCTCACGCAGATGCCTATGAAGATTCTCTGTATGTAATGGACAAAATACAAGAACGAATCAAAGTCCGTGATTTTATCAACACTTCCTATGACTTCTGTACAGGAAGCCATGTAGGACCTGATACAATTGCACTTTTCTTTATCGGAAACGATCGAGAACTTGCTAACGAGTGATTATAAAAAATACCAAGAGGGGCGTGAAAAATAGCTTTGTTCACGCCCCTCTTGACTCATTACTGACGGATATCCACAATGCCTGTTTCCAGGGTGCTATCCACAAACTCGCTGCTGCTTCCATTTCCGGATAAATTAAGGTACATGTTCGAAAGTTGATTTTCATCCACAATCCATGCCATTTCTACCTGAATACTCTCTCCCGGTTTTAAAGTTGAAATATAGTTGCCACCATTTCCATAAGCTTCCTGTACACTATAATAACCCATGTCAAATGCCTTGGCTACGCTGCTCGAATGAATACAATCATAATTATCTCCCGATTGCTCATTTTCGATATACAATTGATAAGTGTCATCTTTTGCTTTCAGCAACATCAAATTTCCGAGATATAATATATGATTCAATGTAACTTCTGAATTATTCTTATAAGTTGCCGCCACAAAGACCAGCTTTTGTTTCACATTTTCGGTTTTCACAACTTCATCCAGTGCTTCCACACCATCTCCGGTCTTTATATAAGAAAGCTGATTTTCTACTAATTTTCCATCCTCGCCAACTGCCTTTTTCCATTCTTCCGGAATCTTATTTTCATCTAACAAACTTAAATCATCTGAAATTTGAACCGAATCCACTTTTACCGATACATCTGCCGATTCGATTGAATTGCCATTTTCATCTTCTGCAGAAACGTCTGGGTAAATCTTAAATTCTTCTCCTGTTTTCCAGAGTTTTAATTCATCCGATGACACACTCGTTACCATTTCTCTGGTTTCTGTTTCCGGCTCCGTTGATACAAAATCACTCCAGCTGTACATATCTTTTGTCGCAATCATCTTATTTGTTTCAACAAGAGAAATATTTTCAGCAAATTTTACCGCTTCCTCCTTTGACATATCATCTCCCACATAAATGACTGCCATCCGGTATTCATCCGGACACATCAGATAGATTCTCTGATTATACGAACCGCTCTGCTCCAAATCCTGATACCGAAGATAAACTCCCTCGTATTTTCCAAAATGCCTTTCCTCACTTTCTACCACATGATTGTCCGTTAATACGCTTTCAAAATCCTGTTCATCTAACAGCATCAGACTCATTGAAAAACCACCCTGATACGGTGTTTCCAAATAAGAAAATTTTCCTTCTTCTACCTCTTCCATTCCATCCGGAAGGTAGCCTGCCTGAATTTTTACGTCTGGAATTTCATCCGGAATCGCAGTCATTTTGCTCTGTTCATTGGCTGAAATCTTTGTTGCCACCTGATAAGTTCCCTGTTTTTCCAAATGCATTGCATACCATTTTGAACCGGCATAAGCACTTGTTGATACGCCTAAAATACAAACTGCGGCGACTGCTGCCACACGAGTTCTGCTCCATTTTGCTTTCTTAGCATTTTGGGTTGGAAATACCGCAATCTGCTCATTTTCCATTTGTTTTCTTATTTCATCCTGAATCCGATTATGAATCATTTCCGGAGTTTTTGGCATTTCTTTCTTGATATCTTCTAATTTCATACGAACACCTCCTTATGTTCAAATGCTTTTTTTAATTTTCCACGGGCTCTTGCCAGACGCTTTTGCACTGCACCTTCTGTTATTTCCAAAATCTCTGCAATTTCTTTGATACTAAAATCCTCCGCATAATATAAAATAACCGGAAGTTTCAATTCCTCTTTTAATTCAGAAACCGCCTGATACAATTCACTGTAATCTGTTTTTTCCGGCTGTTTTCGCTCCGGTATCTCTGTTGCTTCCATCGATACATATTTTTTCTGCCTGCGAAGCAGACTATAACATTCATTAATTAAAATCCGAATCAGCCAGGTTTTCGCATAGTTTTCTTTTTTCAGCGTTTCCCTCTTTTCAAATGCCTTCACAATGGTTTCTGAAATTGCATCTGCACAATCCTCATCATTTCCAAGAATGATTTTTGCAGTAGCATATAATTGATTTTCTGAATTTAAAATCAGCTCTCCTAAATTTTCTTTCGTCAAAATATCACCACCCTTTTCTCACCGGCTGTTCGATACAAATTTTGAATGCAATGTTTTCTTACATAGATTAGACGTTTATGAAAAGAAAATATCCCTTTTATTCTATTATTTTTTTATTTTGTAACCTTTTTCCTTTCTCATTTGTGTTATAAATGAAAGGACCTTTCAAAATATAATAGGAGTAAAAAACTCATGAGACAATCCGTTCAGGAATTGATTGAACGTTATCAGAATAATCTTTATGCAATTGCATTTAACATCTGCAAAAATCCATCCGATGCGCAGGATGTCGTTCAAGATACGTTCATTCAATATTATACAAGCAAAAAAGAATTTGAAGACGAACAACATCTGCGAGCATGGCTGATTCGTGTTGCAATTAATAAAGCGAAAAATATGACTCTTACTTTCTGGCATCAGCATAAAGTTTCTTTGGAAGAATACATGGAAACTTTAACTTTTGAAACACCGGAATCAGAAAATCTTTTCGAGGAAGTCATGAAGCTTCCAAAAAAATACCGAATCGTCATTCATTTATTTTATTATGAGGATTATTCCGTTAAGGAAATCGCAGAAATTTTAAAGTTATCACAAAGCAACGTAAAAGTTCGTTTATCACGCGCAAGAACACTGCTCAAAGAATCATTAAAGGGGGAATGGAATTATGACGAATAAAGAAAAATACAAACAGGCTTTTTCTGGATTGCATCCCTTAGAACCAATTTCTCTGGAGGTAGAACAAATGGTAAAAATGCAAACGAAACACAAATTTCAAGTCGCTGCTGCAATCCTTACCGCATTCATTTTGGTCGGAGGCACCGGAACTGTATACGCAGCAAATGTTGGCGGAATCCAGCGTACCATTCAGCTCTGGATTCACGGAGACCAGACTAATGCCACACTCGATGTAAAAGAAGATGGCTCTTATAACTTGAATTATTCTGATGAAAATGGAAATACAGTAGAGCAGGGCGGTGGCGGAGTCGCATTTGATGCCGACGGAACAGAACGCCCACTTACAGAAGATGAAATCATGGAACAGATTAATATGCCTGAAGTAGAATACGAAGAAGATGGAAGTGTCTGGGTTTATTACGAAAATCAAGAAATCGAAATCACCGATAAATTTGATAATGATAAAATCTGCTATGTGAAAATTAAAGGCAGAGAAAAAACTCTTTATTTAACTGTAAAATACCAAAATGGATATTCTGTTTCAGAAGATAAATACCCAGACCCTGCTTCCTTTAACTAATTTTTTATTTTTCATACAAAGCAAGAGCAGTTCAGAAAATTCATTCTGAACTGCTCTGCTTTATTTTTACAAGCTCTCTGTAAGAGACTGTAAATTAATTCACTGATTTTTTCTTAGCAGATTTCTACTAATTCAATCTTAAAGTTTAATTCTTTTCCTGCCATTTCATGGTTTGCATCAAAAGTAATCACACCATTTTCTTTTGAAACAACTTTAACCGGGAATGGCTGTCCCATTGCGTTCTGAAGATAAACCTGCTGGCCTGCTTCTAATTCTTCAGAACCTGGAAGTTCACTAATCTGAACACTGAAAACTGCATCCGGGTTTGCCATTCCATAAGCCTCTTCCGGCATCAGATGAATGTCTACAATATCGCCAACTTCCATATCTACAACTGCTTTGTCAAATCCTTTAATCATCATTCCAGCTCCGCTGATAAATTCAAGCGGTTCACCACGGTCATAAGAAGAATCAAATTTTGTTCCATCATTAAAAGTACCCGTGTAATGTACTCTTACTGTTTTTCCTGCATTTTTTCCCTCTAAAATAATCTGTGGAGTTCCACATCCATGGCATCCGCCACCGCAATCTCCACCACAGCTATGACCTTCTTCATGGTCTCCACAGCTGTGACCTTCTTCGTGATGATGATCACAAGTTACACCGGCATCTTCCAGAGTTCCATCTAAATAATCCTGAACTGCTTTATCTGTGTCACCTGCTGCACCTGCACACACTTCAATTCCTGCTTCAGCAAGAGCGGTCTGCGCACCGCCACCAAGACCACCACAGATTAAAACATCTACACCCTGATCAGCTAATACACCCGCTAAGGCACCATGACCACTTCCGTTAGAACTGATTACTTCACTGGAAATGATTTTGTTGTCTTCTACTTCGTATACTTTAAAATTCTCTGTCTTTCCAAAATGCTGAAATACTTCTCCGTTATCATAAGTTACTGCGATTTTCATTGTTTGTATTCCTTTCGTTCTCATATAATTCTGATATTTTTTCTATAGTTTATATGATAACATAGATTGTAAGGAAAAGCTATTTGTTATTTACATTTCAATATGTTCCAATATGTTTCTATTATTCTTCAATATATTAATTGTAACAAACTCATCATATCGCTTTTTTCTTTTCACAAAAACAACAATTTTCACTATAATCTCCCTTCCCATTTTCCCTCACATTTTTCACTATCTCCCTCACACATATCCATAGATTTTTTGCTACTACTCATTATAATGAAACTGATATTAAAAGTATTTTTTATTGGGGGAAAATCAATGAATTCATCTACTATAAAACGAATCATTATGACTTTTGTTGGAATTTTTCTTACTAGCATTAGTGTTTCTATCTTTAAAGCGTCCCTGTTTGGAACTGACCCTTTTTCCTGTTTTGCAATTGGAATCTGGAATCTTTCTCAAATTAAATTCAGTATTTCCTATATGATTACGAATGCTGTCCTTTTACTTGGGGTTTTTATTTTTGACAAGCATTATATTGGTCTTGGAACTCTTTTGAATCTATTTCTTGCCGGATATGTTGTTGAAAAAGGAATGCAGCTTCTTGATTTTTATCTTCCACAGAGAACCCTGACCGTACGAATTTTATTACTGATTGTCGCAGTTGTTCTGATGTGTTTTGCATCTTCCCTTTATTTTACTGCTGACATGGGGGTTTCTCCTTACGATGCCTGTGCACTCATTATTACAAAGAAAACTAAATTTCCATTCAGAGCATGCCGAATTGGAACTGACCTTCTCGTCACAACACTGGGATTCTTCATGGGAGCAACTGTCGGTATTGGAACACTTGTTACAGCTTTTGGCATGGGTCCTTTAATTGAATTTTTCAATCGTACCTGTGCAAGACCGATTCTTTATCACAAAACATCAGAAATTTCATTATTAAAACGATCTGCAATGCATTAAGCTTTTTACACCATATCAAAATCCGTGTGCCTCTTTTTTAGGAGACACACGGATTTTTTTACTCTTTTTTTGATATTACCATTTGACATTTTGGCTTTACCAGTGGTAGAATACATAAAAAATAAAGGAACCTCATATCCTATATGCTGCCTGCGACATATACCATACGATATTCCCTTATCATTTATAAAACAGCAAAACATAGATAGGAGACTTTTTAGAATGTTTGAACAACAATTTATTAACTTCATGGAAAAATTTGACTCTGTACCTTTTACAATCAAAACACAAGATCACACCTATCAAATTGGAAAAGGAGAGCCTACATTTTCTGTTTTCTTTCACAAAGTGCCAAGCATGTCTAATTTGCTTACCAGCACTTCTATTGCCCTAGGCGAAGCGTATATGAACGGTGATATTGAAATCGAGGGTGATTTATATAATGCCCTAAACATGTTCTTAGGTCAGCTTGGAAAATTTTCAACTGACTCTAAAAAATTAAAACATCTTATTTTCCCTTCTCTTTCTAAAAAGACGCAAAAAGAAGAAGTTTCTTCTCACTACGATATCGGAAATGACTTTTATAAATTATGGCTCGACGACACTTTGAGTTATTCCTGTGGATATTTTTCCAAAGATACAGATACTTTATACGATGCGCAGTGCAACAAAGTTGACCGAATTTTGGAGAAATTATATTTAAAAGAAGGAATGACGCTCTGTGATATTGGATGTGGATGGGGCTTCTTATTAATTGAAGCCGCCAAAAAATACCATGTTCACGGTGTGGGAATCACATTGAGCCAGGAACAAAAGAAAAAATTTGAGGAACGAATCCATGAAGAACATTTAGAAAATCTGCTGGAAGTTCATTTACTTGACTATCGTGATCTTCCAAAATCTAAAAGAAAATTTGACCGAATTGTCAGCGTCGGTATGCTGGAACACGTTGGACGTGGCAACTATGAAGAATTTATGTCCTGTGTAAAAAGTGTTTTAAAACCGGGCGGATTATTCCTTCTCCACTATATCAGTGCCCTGCAGGAACATCCTGGAGATGCATGGATCAAAAAATACATTTTCCCAGGCGGAGTTATTCCAAGTCTTCGTGAAATTATTCAGATTGCCGGTGACATGCGTTTTTATACAATTGATGTAGAAAGTCTCCGCAGACACTATAATAAAACGCTTCTTGAATGGAATAAAAACTTCCAGGCTCATAGAGCAGAAGTTGTAGAAATGTTCGATGAAAAATTTGCCCGTATGTGGGAATTGTATTTATGCGCCTGCGCTGCTACTTTCCAAAATGGCATTATTGATTTGAGCCAGATTTTATTTACCAATGATGTGAATAATGATTTGCCAATGACAAGATGGTATTAAATTTTCAAGAAATCCCTAAAGAGAAATGCTATTCTTTCTCTTCAGGGATTTCTTTTTACTTAAAAAACACAGCATCATTATAGGTGATATCATATATGGTGTCAATTAATTTATTATTTTAATTGCACTATTTACTTATATTTCACAGCCGTTCCATAAGCAATCACTTCTGCTGCTCCAGCCATAACCTGTGAAGAACCATATTTCACACCGATAACCGCATCGGCATCCATCTCTTTTGCTTCATCCACCATACGCTTCGTTGCAATCTGTCTTGCTTCGTTGAGCATTTCCGTATAACCTACGATTTCTCCACCGACAAGAGTTTTCATTCCTGCCATAAAATCTCTTCCCACATTTTTTGTCTGTACAACAGTTCCTTTTACGATTCCCAGTGCTTCAAATTCCACTCCCGGAATATATTCAATACTTAGAAGCTTCATCTTCTTCTCCTCCTTCAATCTCTTTCATTCTGCCTGCAAGTGCAATCCAAAGTCCAATTATCAATGCCACAGGTATTGCAATTAAAAATACCAGAAGCCCAAATGGTATTGGGTCCTGCGAATTTCCCCACAGCATAAATCCAATGGTAAGTGCCATAAGTACAGTCATAACCACTGCCCCAATGATTGCACCTTTTCTTTTTTTCTTATGAACATCCATTTTGTTTACGTTCATAAACTTTGCACCCTCTTTCTCCATCTGTTCAATTTCTTCCAGACATTCTTCCGCATTTAGAGTTTCCAAAGATTGATGTTCCGAGATGAGGCGTTCACAGATATCCTGCATTTTCGTAAGTCCTTCTTTGCGATATTCCAGTTCTTTTAAATGCTGTTCAAGGCAAATCTGCAGGCTTTTCTTCTTTTCAAAAAGAGCTTTCATTTCTTCAATAGAGAGATCCATTTTCCGAAATAACTTAATTTCCTGAAGTCTGGCAATATCTTCTTTATGATATTCCCGATATCCGTTTTCTGCACGTTCCACATCAAGAAGTCCCTGTGATTCATAAAAACGAATATTCTTTTTTGTAATCCCTACCAGTTCTTCCACCTGTTTGATTTTCATTTTTATTCCGTCCCTTCTCTTCCGACATTTTTTGAAAATCTGTCTGCGTTGTTTCTTTGTCTGTACCTTGTTTATACGACTTCCATAAGGTGGAAGGTCAAGTATTTTTTGAAAAAATTTTGAAAGATAAAACATTCCAGTCAGCGTACACTTAGAAATCTATGCGGTTTCAAACTATTTGAGGCTGTTTCACATTTTACTTCACACTTTTTTGCTTCTCATAATTGCAAAAACAGAACTAAGCAGAAGTAACATCGGATAAAACAATTTCGGCATAATCTGAAATGCAGAAATTTCTCCACCCAGTTCATTTACCGCTGAAATTGCTACCAGCATCTGCGCACCGTAAGGAATGACTCCCTGAAAAATACAGGAAAACGTATCCAGAATCGAAGCTGTCTTTCTTGGAGTAATTCCATACTCCTCTGCCATCTCTTTTGCGATTGGGTTCGCCATGACAATCGCTACGGTATTATTTGCCGTTGCAATATCCATCGTTCCAACCAAAAGTCCCATTCCAATCTGACCGCCTTTTTTTCCTCGGAAAATTTTATGAATCCAGCTAAGCAGAGCATCAAATCCACCATATTCTCGAATTAATGCACACATTGCAGCCACTAAAATCGCTACCATGCAGGTCTCAAACATTCCGGATACTCCAGAACCCATGTTGGTAAGTAAATCAACCGGCGTCGTATGTCCGCCTATCAGCATAATAAACGCCCCGGAAACAATACCTGTCAAAAGCACGACAAATACATTAATTCCAATAATTCCTCCAATTAATACCAGTACATAAGGCAATACCTGAACCAGATGATAAGACTGACTGACATGCCCCTGAATTTCTGTCTGAAAAGATAAAACCAAAATCAAAATCAGTGTTGCTACTGCTGCCGGAAATGCAATCCAGAAATTTTCACGGAATTTATCTTTCATTTCACAGCCCTGTCCATTACAGGCGGCAATCGTTGTATCAGAAATAAATGAAAGATTGTCTCCAAACATTGCTCCTCCCATAACGGACGCCACACAAAATGCCAGATTAAATCCTGACGCCTGCGAAACTGCTGCCGCAATCGGAGTCAACAAAGTAATCGTTCCAACCGAAGTTCCCATTGCCACTGATACAAAACAGGCAACTACAAATAATACGGCTACTGAGAACCTTGCCGGAATCAGACTCAACATAAAATATGCCACACTCTCCGCACTGCTTCTTCCGACAACACCGACAAAAGAACCTGCTGCCAGAAAAATCAAAAGCATCGTGATAATATTTTTATCTCCGACTCCCTGTGCCATAACTTCCAGTTTCTTATCAAAACTCAACTCCCGATTTTGCAGACATGCTACAAGAATTGCAGCAAGAAATGCAACTACAATCGGCACATTATAAAATCCCATTGGAATTTTCATCACATATTCAAATAAGATTCCAAGACCGAGATATAATACAAGAAATACACCGATTGGCAATAACGCAATTCCTTTTCCTTTTTTCATCCAACTTCTCCTTCTTGATTTTAATATAATTTTATTCTAACATACCATACTTCAAACTACCATTCCTAAAATAAACTTGCTACATTAGCAGGTTTAAAACAATCTACTGTAGATAACATTTTGCGTGGAACAAGCAAGAATCCTAAAGTTCGTACACTTCATAAAATCGCAAATGTTTTTAATATGACTTTAAGCGAATTTCTTGATTTTCCTGAGCTTAATAATTACTCTATTGAGGATGAAGATGATATAGAATAAGGGGTTATCTCATTAATCGAAAAATTAATGAAACAACCCCTCTTTATTCTATTTAAACATATAGTTCTACCGCTTTGGCTGATACCGCATATTTGATACATTATAGACCGTTACAAATGCTTTTGGGTCTTGATGACTGATATAACTCATCAATTTCTGATATTCTGTTTTATCCACAATGGTAATAATCTCATTTCGTTTTTTCATGTTATAAGCACCGGTTGCTTCATAAATGGTTGCTCCACTATGTAAATCTTCGATGATGAATTTACGCAGTTCTTCTTCTTTTTCTGTAATGACACAGACACGCCGTTTAATATTATAGTCAAAAATAAAATGATCCAATACAATTCCATTAAAATAAGTTCCAAGAATACTTAAAACTACCGTCTTTTTGTCATACACTAATGCTGCCGAAAGTGCCACACACATTCCAGAAAGCGACATTGCCTTTCCAAGTTCCATATTCAAATACTTATTCATAATCTTTGCCACAATGTCAAGCCCGCCAGAAGAAGCATTTCTATTAAAAAGAATACTGAGTCCTACGCTGACTACTAAAATATAGCAAAGCACATCTAATTCCTGACTGTTTGTCAATGATTTAAAATTCGGTGCAATTTTTTCAAACAAACCAATAAATAATGGTAACATAATACTAGTATATATTGTCTTCGCACCAAATTCTCGTCCACAGGTAAAAAATCCAATAATCAGAAGTACCACATTTAAAATCATCGTAATGGCAGATAACGGTAATGGCACAAAATTAGATAACACAATACCAAGACCCGAAATACTACTTACAGACGTATGACTTGGCACTAAAAAGAAATAAACTGCCGCTCCAATAATTGCTACAGCCCAAGTCAGAATTATCACTTCTTTTAGAATGTCTGCGTAATTTAACTGTTTTTTCATAACTCTACTCTCCTGCTTTTTTTCTCCGATATTTTGTTGGAGTCATCTTATAATATTTTTTAAACATCTTACAAAAATATTCTACATTATCAAATCCACTACATTCCGAAATCACTGCTATTTTCTTTTCCGTCGTAACAAGTAATTTTGCAGCCTCCTGCAGACGATATCGAAGCAGATAGTGGATTGGCGTATCATTCAGATATCTCCGAAACAGCTTGAGCGCGGTGCTTTTACTAACCATTCCATGATTTGAGATGTTTTCCAGCGAAATCTTCTCCTTATAATTTTCATGGATGTACTGCATCATCATCTGCAGACGCACCTGCGTTGAATCCAAAGTTTTCCCTCTTTGTTCCAGATATTTTTCTTCTATATTTAAGTACATAAGATGCCACAATTTCTCAGTCTAAAAAGTATTAAATTCCATGTTCTTTTTCACCTTTATTATCACAGGGACAGAATTTTTGCTACAAAAACTGTGCTTTATCTTCATCCCTAAAATATCTAATTATCTTAAGCCATTATTATACAATAAACTCTCGCTATATTCCAACTACAACAGCTTCAAAATAAAGAAAAACCCATAGAACAAAAATTCTACAGGTTTTCCAAATTTATACAAAATCTATTTTTCTACTCCCTACTGCTTTCTCTCTTCTCTCTGTACCCGAACGTCTGATACTTGCAAAAATCGAACCGGAAATATTATGCCATACGCTGAAAATTGCTCCCGGAAGTGTTGCCAGTGGATTTCCTGCAAAATTTGCAGCAGCAAGTGACACTGCAAGTCCACTGTTCTGCATTCCCACTTCGATTGCAATCGCAGTTGTCCTGGAATATTCCACATGAAAAATCTTTGCGACAAGAAGTCCAAGCATCATTCCAAAGAAATTATGAATTGCCACTACAACAAGTACAAGCACTCCACAACTTAAGATTTTCTCTGCATTTACCGCTACGATTCCTCCAATAATCATTACAATAGCGATAACAGAAATAAGCGGCATAACATCAGACACCTTATCTACATGCTCCCCTGCAAGACTTCTCAGTAAAATTCCAAGCAATACCGGCACAAGAATAACTTTAATCACGGACAATACCATTGCCCAGAAAGAAACTTCTACCCATGCTCCTGCCAGTACATAGACCAGAAATGGTGTCATAAGCGGTGCTGCCAAAGTGGACACAATCGTCATTCCCACAGAAAGTGCCACATCTCCCCCAGCAATATAGGTAATGACATTGCTTGCTGTTCCGCCCGGGCAGCAGCCCACCAAAATTACTCCCAATGACAAATCTGCCGGAAGATGCATCACTTTGCAAAGCCCCCATGCAGCCAATGGCATAATGGTATACTGCGCTACCGCACCAATAATCACTTCTTTTGGTCTGGAAAATACCACTTTGAAATCATTCATCCGTATCGTAAGACCCATTCCAAACATAATGACGCCTAAAAATACTGATGTATAATTTGTCATCCATGCAAATCCATCCCGCCAGAAAAATGCAAGGCAGGAAAATGCAATAATAATAATTCCAATATATCTGGATGCAAAACTACTGACTTTTCCGATTTTATTTAAAATATTTTTCATGCATTATACCTCGTAGCTGAAGTTGTCAATCAATCTGGTTTTTCCAATATATACTGCCATTGCTACGAGTACATTTTTGTCAATTTTTTCTACCGGCTGCATTGTCAGTGCATCTACAACAGAAACATAATCAATTTTTGCAAGTGGTTCTGCTTCGATTACTGCACGCATTTTTCCAAGAAGTTCTTCTGCCATCATTCCTGTCTGAATGATTTCCTGTCCTGCTTTTACTGCTCTTGACAGGCAAAGAGCTGCTTTTCTTTCCTCTTTACTTAAATAAGTATTTCTGGAAGATTTCGCAAGTCCGTCCTCTTCACGGATAATCGGGCAGCCCACAATTTCAATGTCAAAATTTAAATCTTCTACCATTTTGCGGATAATTGCCAGCTGCTGTGCATCTTTCTGTCCGAAATATGCCTTGTCCGGTGCTACGATATGAAATAACTTAGACACAACCGTGCAAACACCTTTAAAATGAATCGGTCTGGTTTTTCCACAAAGGGTTTCAGATAATGTATCGATACTTACAAAAGCATGCGGGTCATGGTACATTTCTGATGGTTCCGGACAGAAAATCATATCTGCACCAAGGCTTTCACAGAGTTTGCTGTCACGCTCAAAATCTCTTGGATATGCCTCTAAATCTTCTGTCGGTCCAAACTGGGTTGGATTTACAAAATCTGATACAACTACGATATCATTTTCTTCTCTGCATTTTTTAATCAGACTTGCATGCCCCTCATGAAGAAATCCCATTGTCGGAACAAGTCCCACAGTCTTTCCTTCTTTTTTCCATGCTTTAATTTGTTTTCTTGTTTCTTCTATTGTTTTTGTTACCTGCATCGTTTGCTCCTCTTTCTTCAGTTACATTCCACTGATGTCCTGATTTTATAAACTCAGAGATAGCCTCTTTTCTGAAATTCACTTTCCTCTTACTTGCAATATTGTTAATCCTATTGCTTCGCCTGACTTCTCAGCCTTACTCTTCCATGTCTTTTAATAAGCCATGTTTCTCATAATTGGTTACTCTACTGATTTTATTCTCTTCATTTACAAATACAACTGCAGGTTTATGTGTACGTGCCTCTTCCGACTCATACTGTGCATATGCCATAATAATAATCTTATCACCTGTACTTACACATCTTGCTGCTGCTCCATTCAGACAGATCATACCGCTCCCGCGTTCCCCGCTTATGGTGTATGTCTCGAATCTGCTGCCATTATTTACATCTACAATCTGGACTTTCTCATATTCCAGTATGTTTGCAGCTTCAAGCAACTCTTCATCCACAGTAATACTTCCTACATAGTCCAGTTCCGCCTGAACAACGGTTGCTCTGTGGATTTTTCCTTTTAACATTTCTATTGTCATCTTATATAATCCTTTCCCATAAGGAAATAAAAAAAGCATTTAAGGACGCACTCCGACCCCAAACACTTCTGATTGATTTCCTGTATATCCGAGTCCTGTTTTTCTTAAATACACAATACAGGCTCTTATCTTTTTATACTTTTGACGTTTACATCATAAATTATAAATTCTATATAAGATTCCAGTGATTTCAGCCAGAGTATAGTTTTGAGTTCAAATACTATCTCTGGCGTTATTATCACATTTAAAGATTTGTTTGTCAAGATTTTTAACTTCTTTATATATATTTTTGCAGATAATGCAGAATTCATAGTATTGTGTTTATTCTTCATTTTCACATATATTATATGAACGATATCGCCATCTGGATTTCAATAAATAAAAAATTTTGCATTTTCAATTTATCATTTACTTTTCATGAGCATTAATTTTTATTTGGTACGTAAAAAGTATTGACTTTATAGACCAATTAGTCTATTTTATGAATAACTATAGTAAAAATATTCTTGGAGGGATATATGACGAAAGCCATCACTAATTATGATAAAACCAAAATTTCTATGGCACATGTTTTTCTGCAATATGATCAGGTTACAATGATACATAAATATTCATTGAATCACAATTCTCACTGGTTATATATTACTTTTATTAACCGTACCTATCGTATTAACCGAAAAACGGGAAGTGTTCAGTGGTCTGATAATGATTTTGAGACAGTTCATGAAGCCAATCATAATGAAGCAATGACTATTTATGATGTTTTATGTTATTCAAAGGATAGATGCCATCTGTCACATGAATTTGTAAATATAAACAGTCTTTCCTCTGTCCGAACAGGAAATCTTTCACAGAACAGCGGATTTTTTCAGAATACCTCTGAATTTTTTAACGGAAAAACTGTTGAATTGCGTAATGCCTGTATAGCACTTTCCGGAAAGGAACTGGAAAAAGGAGATGTTGCTTTTAAATTGAATCTTTTTCCTTTTTTGCCAATTATCATTCGTTTCTGGGAGGCTGATGATGAGTTCCCGGCAAGTCTTCAAATTCTTGCAGACAGGAATACTTTAGATTACATGCATTATGAAACGCTTATGTTTTCACTTACACATCTGTTTTCCAGACTGAAGGAGGAAATGCAAAATGAAGAAAGGTGAGGAATCCAGACAACGTCTGATTGAATGTGCTGCTAAATTATTTTGGAAAAATGGATATTCTGCCACTGGAATCAGCGAAATTCTCAGACAAACAGACCTTCCAAAAGGATCTTTTTATTTTTATTTCAAAAGCAAGGATGACCTGGCAACAGCGGTAACGGAATACTATCAAAAAATCTTACTGGAACAATTTCAAAACAGTTCTCAGAAAAATAACTGGAAAAGTTTTATTGAAGAAATCTTTGATTTTTTATCTGAAAGGACAAATGGACACACATTTGCAGGCTGCCCGTATGCAGTAATGGGAATGGAAACAGCACTTAGCAAGCCAGCACTCGCATCTGTATTTATGGAAGGACTAAAAAAAATCGAGCAGATTTTTCAGGAAGTATTGTTATACTCCGGATTGCCTCCAGAGCATGCAAAGATTCTTTCTCAGCGCATGCTTTCTATCTATCAGGGATATCTTCTTATTGGACGAATCAGCGACAATACTTCTTGTTTGAAAAATGCAAGAAAAAATATGATTGAAATGTACTGGGAATACCGGTCATATCATGGAATTTGAAAGGAACTTATATGAGTACAGTAATTCTTTCCTGCACCACACTTCTGGAATATGTACAGCAGGCTCAGAAGACCTGCAATACGGACTTTCCCATCATTGAATTAAATCGGCAATACCACATAGAACCCTCAAAAATGAAAGAACACATTCTTCAGACTCTCTCCAGTTTGCCGTCAAATGTGGATACTGTTCTTGTAGCTATGGGTTTCTGTGGCGGATCATGGCAGGATGTATCCTGCTCTAAAACTCTGGTGATCCCCAGAGTTGCTGACTGTGTTGCGCTTGCACTAACCACACCGGAACAATATGCCCCGGATCTGAAAGAACCAGGTCATATGTACCTGTTTGGAAATGGAGAAAATGGATTTTCCATTCAGGCCATTTATGAAAGTCTTCTAAAAGAATATGATAAAGAAATGGCAGATATTGTCTTCAACATGTATTTTGAGAATTATTACCATCTGGATATTATCGACAATGGTCTGTACGACTGTTATGATCTGGATTATGTGGAACGTGCACAGGAAGATGCCGACAGGATTCATGCTAAATTGGATTTTGTACCCGGAAGTAATATTCTTCTGGAAAAGCTGGTATCTGGACACTGGGATAATCAGTTTTTGATTGTTCAGCCGAATATGACAATCACTCAGGGAACATTTTTTGATTGCTGAAAGGAAAAAATTCATGAAAAGCAACAGACTTTTACGAACATTGCAAAAAACAATTTCTGACGATGAAATCGGTGAAAGGTGATTCTGTCATACTGTCTTTCCCCCTTACATTACAATCTGGGAATATCCTTGAACGAGATGAACTTTTAACACAGAAATTTTCCAATAACAGTATCACAGGCAGATATGCGAAGATTTTCAGTTTCTTCCCATACCTGCCTGTTTTTAATTTATTCGCTATTCTTTACAGCCCTATTTTAAATATTTTAAACTTTTTACACAACAGAAAAACCCCGGAAACCTTGCGGTTCCGGGGTATCTTACGTTTGGACACATGTACCTTGCGGTACTCAATATATATTAATCAGTGATTACTCGATGATTGTAGCAACACGTCCTGATCCTACAGTACGTCCACC
>ERZ825137.1261-NODE-1261-length-33255-cov-10.289699_pt1 | contig 33255 bp, 32 predicted proteins | sample MGYA00519873_ERZ825137 | MGnify/ENA primary metagenome ERZ825137 (study PRJEB31778, sample SAMEA3449190) | human gut metagenome | biome: human gut; feature: human-associated habitat; material: faeces | place: United Kingdom | collected 2010/2012 ...
TTTATACCTCCCCGCAGCACATGATCTCCTCTATCTCCTCCGGGCAAAGACCGTAACTGAGAAATACATCGATGTCATGGGGCGTATAGCCGTAGGCGGACGCTACGGATTTCAGATCGTTGATATACTCGTCCTGCCAGGCGTATACGTCCCAATATGGCCAACTGAAGGGTGCCGTGCTGTCCCAGAGATTGCGGGTATCGAAGTGTTCAGCGGTGTATTGCCCCTGCCGGTCTATCCGCAATATATCCCCCTCCCGGAGCATCACCTCAAAGGGCTGCTCCATGCGCGATATGCCCTTCTTCAGCCCCTTCTTAAGTATCTGCTCCGTACTGGCGTAGACATACAGCCCCATCCGCGGGAAGTGATACAGCGTCAGCGGATTGTTGCCCTTGATGATGTAGAGGTTGTCCATGCCGTCTAAAACAGACAGCGTCAGCGTGCCTCTGAGGGGCTCTACGGCATTGCGGATGCTCCGGAAGCTCAGCTCACCCTGCTGCGCCAGTAACTGCACGGCTACATAGGAATCTGTCTCGATTCGGGTACGGGGCAGGTTCTTGTCCTTGCGGAGTGTCAGATCGTTATACAGCACACCGTTGTGCGCCAGCGCAAAGGGGATACCCGCTGTGCCCTCGAAGGGATGATTATTATAGTTGTGCTTCTCATCGCCCTGAGTGGTCATGCGGGTGTGTCCCATAATGCAGGCTGCATCATCCGGCAGTCTGAACCGCATCAGGTGCGCGGGATAGGGACGCTTGTAGACAGTCAGGTGACCACTGTGGTTATAGGCAATGCCGGTGGCGTCCGTCCCTCTGTCCTCACTGGCAACGGCCAACGCGGAGACAAGACGCTTTTTCTGCGCGGCGGTCAGGCTATGGCCGTAATCATAAATTCCGAATAGACAGCACATCAGACTTCCCCCTCCACTTCCACAGGCTCATTGATGTAGAGATTACGTTCCTTCAGGTACTGCACCAGCTCCGGCTCCTTGATGGCACTGACGAAGCTGCTCCAGGACAGGTCGTGCAGCTCATCGTCGGACATAAAAATCGCCGCATCGCAGATATGATCCACCATCTGCAATGTGGCGATAAGTGTATTTAATTTCAATGTACCTCGGAACATGCGGAACTCAATGGTGGCCATGTTGGTGAGATTGACGCAGGTGTAGCGACTGCCGCGGCCTTTCTTCACGTGTTCCAGCATCTCGTGAGGCTGGTCACGGTAGCCGTAGCGGGCTGCCCACTGCTCCAACTGCCGCTGGGTGCGGCGGGAGAAACGCAGCAGCTCTGCCCAATGTCGCTCCACAAAGAACAGCACGCGGGCAATGGCGTTGTCCTGTGCGTCCAGCGTGTCTCCGAAGGCCTTGCGGGAGACATGGACGTGCAACCCGCAGGTGCCTGCCTGATGTGACAGGTAGCCCATGTTGACGGCTTTATCCAGCACCGCTGCCCAGGGCATCTCATGCAGCTGGCAGTCCAGCGACATGGGGTGGGTGACGATTTCGAAGCCATCGTCTAATGAACCGTCGTGCTTGCAGTAGGCCAGCGTTTTTGACTGATTGGCGATGTCCATCAGATCCTCTGCGTTGCTGTCACATTCACCGCCATCGTCGATCTCCAGCTCTACGCCGAAATAGCGCGGGCCGTCGCCGTGGAAGATGGGGCAGGGCTTGAAGTAGTAATCGTGGATGGGGCTGTTTTCAATGGCGGAGCAGCAAGTGCTGCAATACGGCTCATCCGTGTCATAGGGATACCAGCAGTGGTCGGTGGCGATGATGCGCCCGCAGCGGACGCATCGGGTGTAGTCCCGGTCGTAGCATTCGGGACAGATGGGAAAGTCATCGTTCTCGCTGCGATTTCGGGTACGCAGGAAACGACTGCCGCAGTCATTGCAGACAAGGGTCAGATCATCCAGACAGTCCTCACAGTAGAGCCGTCCGTTGAACTCGGTAAGCTCTCCTTCGGCAGTACCGCAGTGGGCACAGGTACGGAGTTCGGTCATAACAAAAGTCCTCCAAAATATAAAATTAGGCCTCTGGAAATTACCCAGAGGCCTTCACTTACATAGTATATATTTGGAGGAGGGGGAGAAATCGGATTATCAGATGTCGAGGCCCGCATCATAGTAGGAGTATAAGTAGCACATTTTGCACCGAAATATCACAATTGATGTTGCAATTAGTCGGATATGTGCTTATAATTGGCATTGTAAGTACGCGATTATATTCAAATATCGTGCAGGTAGCATTTTTGAAAAATGGTGCGGCCATTTGCTTTTAGGGGGTTGAAATGAAAAATACAAGATCCGATTTTAAAACCCTGCGCATTCTGTTTTGGACTGCTCCGTTTTTTGCGGGACTATACTATGAGGGGCTTTGTGCCATATATTCGGTAGCGCTTCTCCTGTGGCTCGTATTATACGGTAGAAAAAATCCTATTACTTATCGCAGAAACGCCTCGACCGCGGCAGTCGTTGCTCTACTTTCCGGATATATCATTACGCCTTTGTGGGCGGCAGATCACGGCTTATCTTTGTGGGGGATCGCAAAAATCCTTCCGCTGGCGTTGTTTTCTGTATGCTTGATGCAATGCAGTATCCAGCAAAGGAACACCTTGCTCCGTGATCTACCTGTTTTGGGCAGTATTATGGTTCTGGCCTCGTGCATCTTGCGCTACATTCCTGCACTGACAGATTTTTTCATTATCAATGGTCGATTGGGAGGATTCTTCCAATACCCTAATACTTTTGCATCGTTTTTGCTGATGGGAATGGTTGTGGTTTTCTTTGATATGCAGAAGCGTTTGCCCGTGCGGATAGCCGAAATCTTGGTTTTGGCTTTCGGATTTATACAGACAGGAAGCCGTGCGGCGGTTCTTATCGCCGTGCCAGTACTGCTGGTGTGTGCCTTGTGTCAGAAGGACAAAAAACCTACCGCTCTGCTCTTGGGAAGTTTGGCACTTAGTATCGCAGTAGGTATTCTTACGGCAAAGGCCGGAAACAGTTCTGCGACCGACCACTTAACAGAGATGTCTGCTAACGCCAGCACCTTTTTGGGGCGTCTGCTCTATTGGCGTGATGCGCTGCCTGTGTGCTTAAAGCATCCTTTTGGCCTGGGATATTTGGGGTACTATTTCATGCAGGGGAGTTTCCAAAGCGGCGTATACAGTGTGCGGTGGGTACATAATGATTTGCTGCAGATACTGCTGGATGTGGGCTGGATACCGACCGTGTTATGTGTGGTTGTAGCGTGGAAGGCTATTCGGTGTAAATGTCATTCTGCGATGCAGAAAATGGTGCTGGTAGCTTGTCTGGCACACGCCCTGTGTGATTTTGACCTGGAATATATTTTCATGTTCATGATCGTGCTTTTGACGCTGGATTGGGAGGACGGAAAGTCCGCTGAATTGAAAATGGCCGGTGTCGGAGCGGGAGTTGCATCCCTGCTGACCGCGTTTTCTCTCTGGATAGGCATCGCATCGGCTATGACGACACTGCATTTGGATACTGCAGCGGTGCGCATTTATCCGTGGAATACATTTTCGCAGATGCGGTTGTTGACTGAGGACACGGACGCAAATATGCTTGCGGAAAGGAGCGCACGGATTATCCGACAAAATCGTTATTCCGCCGTGGCTTGGAATGCACAGGCGCTTGTTGCATGGCAGCGGGGTGATATTTCTGAGATGGTGTACGCGAAGCGCAAGGCCATATCCTGCAATAAATATGATATTGCCGAATATACAGACTATATTGACAAGCTGTTGGACGGAGCGGATCGGTACGAGAGAGCCGGGCAACATGAAAACGCGCAGCTCTGCATCGAGGAGGCAAAGCAGGTGCCGCAATATCTGTCGGATACGCGGGGTGAAACCAGTGCTCTCGCCTGGAAGATCGCGGATGTACCACAGTTGGAGCTGCCGCAGGAATACATAAGTAAACTGGCAGTACTGAAAGGATGAAGGGGTGGACAACAATGAAAAGACTGAAACAAGTGATTTGCGGACTGTTGGCGTGCCTGATGCTGGCCGACCCTGTCAGCATGTGCAGCACTGCATATGCCGAAGAAAATGAGCCTGCTGAGCCGGAAGCCATTCTGCAGATGGCACCGGTAGAGCAGGAGGGCATGCCTCTGCTGCAGGAAGCCGAGCAGCAGGAAACCAGCGAGCCGGAACAAGAAGTGGCGGAAACGGCTGACACGTCTGCGCCGGAGCTGGATGTATCCTCGCTTAAGATAGAATATGATGCAAAGCTGGGTGGCGAAGCCACGCTGACCTATCGAGTGAGAAGCGAATCAAAAATCACAGTCTGCTGGGCATCGATAATAGTCGAGACCAGCGGCGGCGTGAGAGATGATGGATTGCATATGGAGCATATGGTTGTAGATAGGACTGACATTGTTGCGAGAAATGCGTTTACATTGGCCTTCTATGGGACATACCAAGTGCAAGGAATCTATATTGGCGATGAGCAAGGCAACGTTGCGCGTTACTACAACTCTGCTTGCTCGGCCTATCGGGGCGAAACTCCGGCGGTGGATATGTCTGCCGCAAATATTGTGCTGCAGTCCCCTATTGAGGATACGTCAGCACCGGTCATTGATTTGAGTAGTATACGACTGGAGAAGAACGAAATCCTGTCCGGCAGCGAAAACGCCCTGTATGTATCGGTAACAGATGAATCCGAAACAGTTAATATTAGAGCTCAGTTCATGCGCGAGACCGGGCAAGGATATGACTTTGCAGAAAACCAAGAATTTACAAAAACAGAAGATGGGCGATATGCACTGCCGATTACGGAAGATGTTTTGGGAAAATGGCAGTTATTCCGCATTTCCGCCTCAGATGCATGCGGCAATGTGACTACCTATCTGAATTCTGCGCACCCCCAATACGAATCTTGGCATGGAACGGAAAACCTGTGCGATTTGAGTTCGATATCCTTCGAGGTGATGATGGATTCCTTTGCAACGCCGGTAATTGACCTAACCTCTCTCAGCATTGACAAAAAAATATCGCGCAACAAAGGATTAGTCAATATTTTTGCTGCAGTGGAAAACTCCGACTCTGTGAGCGATGTCTACATTTGCTATAGAGTGACAGACACGGCAAATCAGCAGAGATATGGAGAGATCAATCACTTCGGTTATACCGCCGGTTTGCACAATTTCAGGTGTTGGTTTTGGCCATCGCACTTTGGCAAGTATGAAGCGGAGTACATAGAACTTCTTGACTACAGCGGTGAGTGGCAGTACATTTATAACTCGGCACTTTCTTATGATGAAACTCTGCCCGAAAATGCGGTGATGTATGACCTGTCCGGCCTCAACTTTGACAGCGTCGATGCACAAATTTACACCATGGAAGGTCTGAAGGCGGCTCTTGCAGAAGCGCAGGATGGAGAGAGACTCCAAATTGCCGCATCTGAAAACTTTGTCATTGATGAAGATATTACTATCCCCAAAGGTGTTTATCTGAACATTCAATCCGGCTCCGGCAGCTTCAAAATCGCAGAGGGCGTGACATTTACAACAGAATCTCAGCTTAATTGCCATGCGCCGATGACGGTCAAGGGCACATGGCGGAATCAGTCTGCCTATGTGGTGAATCTGACGATCTCCGCAAGTGGTCTGATTGAAAACAACAAGGATATGGATATTCACAATTTCCGCGTAGAAGGCAATTTGAAAAACAACGAGCAGGCGCAAATTAGATCGTACGAGAATTTCGAGTTAACGAGCACCGGAAGTCTGGATAACTCCGGAGAGATTTACCTTGATGGAAGGTTTGTTTTAGCGGGGAAGGTAACAGAGCACCCCGGAAGCCATATTTACCATACCTACAAGGCAAAAACGCTGGGCGAACTGAAGGAACTGCTCAAGCAAGCAAAGGCGGGTGATACAATTACGGTCGATCCCGGCGGCAGCGCGTTTGTGATCAGTGAGGACATCAGTGTGCAGGAAGGGGTGCGGTTGAATATTTCCGGTGCTCTGGTGATCAATGCCGGTGTGACTTTCACGACAGCGAACCTCAATGTGCAGAGTGCGACAGTAAACGGCACTTGGGTGAATCAAGGTTCTGCGGTCTGCAAAGAAGTGCATGTGGCAGATAGAGGTATCGTGCGGAATAACCAAGGAAACTTTTACTGCTGGGGTGGCTTACGCATTGCGGAAGGTGGTCTTGTAGAGAATAATGGATACTTTCAAATCGATGAAAAATATGAAAACGCTGGAGCGCTGACGAATAACGCCGGTGCCACGGTGCGGCTTGTGCTGGCGGCTCGGAATGTCGCGGAATTGAAGGCCGCGCTCGCTTGCGAAACCCCCGGGGAGAAGGAAATAACTTTCTGGGTTTCCGATGCCGTCACACTCACAGAAGACACGGTGATTCCTGAAAACACCCGGCTGTTTGTGTATGATTCTTCGGGCAATGGCGCGGCTACGTTGACAGTGGGCGAGGGTGCGACGCTGATTACAGATGGTCACTTCGATTTTACATGCGATGTACCGCTCACGGTTGCGGGTAAATGGGTCAACCACGGTTGGGGCGTTAAACTGAACGAGGGGCTGACGATCACGTCCACCGGCAGTGTTGACAGCACAGATGGCAGCATCGAACTGACTGGCGCATTCATAAATGACGGTGTTTTGGTGAAAGGTTCTTATATTCATCAGACACTGATCGTCCGTTCGATGGATGAACTCAAATCTGCGATGCAGGGCGTAGCGCCCAGCGGGACTGTGGAGATACTGGGGAATTCGGACTTTATAATCTCGGAAGATATTACCATCCCCAAGGGCATTACAGTCGAGGTATACGAAGACATTCAGAATCTGCGCCTTGATGCCGGCGCAAAATTGACCGTTGATACCGGCGCGACCCTGCGGAGCTATACGCCTGTCGAGGTGGGTGGCACGGTGTACAATTACGGCTCCATCGGTGCGCGACGTGGAATGACTGTCAACGGAACGATACACAACTATGACTATATCCGCGTGGAAGGCGGAGAGTTCGTGGGGTCGGCGAATGTCGTTTCGTATGTAACAGGGTCTTGCTCTGTCCGCAAGGCTTATACGGTGGATTCTGAAGAGACACTGCGCGCTACGTTGAGCGGTCTTGACTTAAGCGCGTGGAACACCTTGACAGCGGCGGAAGGCTTCGTACTGACAAAAGATGTAACCATTCCCGCCGGAGCCTATCTCAATGTTCAATCCGGGACATTTATTGTGGGTAGGGCGTCCACACTGACAACCCATAACAATTTGGAAGTTGGCGGCGATATGCGCATCGATGGACGCTGGGAAAACAATACTTCTCCATGGTGGGGGTTCTCCGATGTACACGGAAAACTGGATGTAAGCGGAAGTGTACAAAACAGCGGTCACATTGAGCTGTATCAATACACAGAGGCTTTGGCGCAGAGCAAGATACAGAATAGTGCTGAAGGAACCATGGGTATCAGCACAAAAGTTTCAAATCTGGAGGAACTGCGAAGAATAGCTGAGCGCCGAAATTGTCCCTTTATATCCATATACTGGCAGGGAGAATCAGAATTGATTTTGGACCGCGACCTGACTTTCCCGAGAGGTATGCGATTTTATGCGTTGGACACAGATGCACATATTTATGTTCCGGTGGGAGTAACACTCTCCGTTGACGACGGTGCGGAAATAAGCGGGAGCAACATTTCCATCGCTGTGAGCGGCACGCTGAAAAACGATGGAACCTGCCGGTTTGATGAGATTGAAATCGCAGGTCAATTTGAAAATATGGGCGGATTTTCATTCGTAAATATGCTCATTACAAGTACAGGTAAAGTGGAAGATGCCGGTGTTATGATTGGTGCGGTCGATAATCGAGGGAAGCTGTGCAGTGTTGACCGCGCAGACGGTGGTAAGGTATTTGAAGTAGCGCTGCGGCGAGATTGCGATTGGAATGATGTTTTCAGAAACGTCCGACACGGGGATTCTGTCAGGTTTACCGGCATTTGGGATAATGCGCATATTATTGTTACCGAGGATGCAATCCTGTCGGAGGGAGTAAATATTGACGGAGGTGTTTTCGCAGTAAAAGAAGGTGCTACACTTACGACCAACGAAGCGTTATCCGCATTCACTATGGATGTCAAGGGGAAATGGGTCAACAATGGGTCATCAGAAGTAAGTCTGCTTACGGTTGATGGAACGGTGCAGAATAATGCATCTATCACGGTGGATAGAGCCTATGGCACACAAAATGTCACCGGTAAGCCCGTCATCATTAGAAGTGAGGCTGATGACATTACTTCTCCGATTCGCACGACGATCCTAGATCTGCAGGATGTGTTGGATAACGCGCCAAGGGGTGCGACCATTATCTGCGAAGACTATCATACCTATTATGGCGAAAAACCGGTCGCGATCATAAATGAGAATATTACGATCCCCGCCGGTATAACTGTCGAATTGACGGGTGTATCGAAGGCATACCTCACTTCCGGTCACATCTTCACAGTCAACGGCACGTTGGTCACAACCCAGCCGTTGTATGTTGCTGGCAGCCTTGTAATAAATGGCGAGGTATCCATTCCTGTGGCGGATGAAATCGATGTGGAGTACATGCAGTACTTAGGCGTGGCCATGGGCGGCATCAACATCGTTGATGGCGGCGCCTGCGAGATCAATGGCAGCATCCGAGTCGGGAAGACGGATTACAACGGACAGTCCATTACCGACCCGTTTTCCGTTCTTGAGGGCGTAGATACCACCACGCTGACACAAAGAACCGTGGACGGCTGCTGGTACCTGACAAAGAAAACCGCAGAGGGTAAAGCGGACATTTTCTGCGAATTGCCGACGGCGGGCTGCAGCCTGCGGCTTGTGGGCGCAGACGGCAGCACGAAGGAGCTTGCGCCGGCCGGCAAAGGGGCGGCTATCACCAACATTGTGCCGGGACAGTATACGTTGGAAGTATCCAAACCCGGATATGTCACCCATAGCGTCAGCGTTGACACAGCGGCGATAGCAGATACGTTCGCGGTGGAACTTGTGATGGTCGGCGACATCAATGGTTGTGCCTCAGAATGGGGCGATGTGGATGTTACGGACATGGCCTGTTTGTATACGCTGTTGTCTACCGGCAGCTATGACGGGCAAATCAAGGATGAGGAATACACGACGCGCGTGGCAGACGTCAATGGCGACGGTATGATCAACATTCTTGATTATCAGCGGCTATATATGGCTTTGAATGGCGCTAAGGCGTGAATATGAGTGCCTGTAGGCAATCGCATTGCCTACGCTATCTTCCGCTTTTGTATCGAGTTCCTTCGCGGAGACGTTATTCGCGGCATCTTCCTTGGCTTTTTAACCGCCCAATGGATATCTTTGGCAATTGTTATCTGCTACGTACATCGACATTATAAAATGTGCCGCACCGGAAGAGAAACCGAGGCCATGCAAAGCGAACTGCATCCTTCTGATATGGAAAAAGAGGAGTACTAAACACAAGGGAAAGAGGCCGTGTTTGCGGCCTCTTTTTCGCAGGTCATCACCCCATTTCGTTTTGCAGGAACGCTTCCAAATACGCCTTGCTGATCCTCCACTCTCTCCCGATCTTCAACGCAGGGATGAGCTGTTGGTTAATCATTTTCCTCACCTGCTGCTTTGTGGTCTTCAGCAACGCGGCGGTCTCAGCTACGGTGAGAAGTTCGGTCATGCCCACGGATCGTCACCCTTTCGGCCGCCTACGTCTTTCTTGTCCTCGTAGTACAAAAAATTATGCAGTTTCCGAACATCAAACCGAGTCAAGCCCCAGTCACCCACTTCGTTCTTCTGTGGGCTGATGCCATATTGTCCACACTTCTCTTTCAGTTTGTCCTTGTCGATTTTGAACAGACTGCAGACACTTTTCAGTGTGTGGAATTCTTCCAAAATATTATAATCAATGTAAGGAACCAACATGGTTTACCTCCTTCTGGCGTGAAATGAGATTTACGCTTGTCGGTATACCCTGCCGTGCGCAGCTCATGCCTGATTATAATAATGTTAGGTAATTCACTTTATAATTGCGCAAAAAAGCAAGTCCAGAATGCCCGAACAGAACGCAAAGCACAAGAGAAGCGCAAGTTCCGATTGATTTTGCAAACTACATGTGTTAGAATTGGCATATCCGAAGGGGGTGTTTGCTATTTTAACAAACGAGCTTCTTGAATTAGCAAATACTGTTTGCAAACAAAAAGCTGAGTCTCAAACGATCGAATGCAAGGCGGCTCATGTGGATTGCCCGAAAAGGCTGTATGATACGCTGTCCAGCTTCTCCAACCAGGACAGCGGCGGTGTGCTGCTGTTCGGCATAGATGAAACCGCCGGATTTCAGGTAGTCGGCGTCTATGATGCTCAGGACTTGCAAAAAAAGGTCACGGAGCAGTGCAACCAGATGGAGCCTCTGGTTCGCGCCGTATTCACGTTGGCCGAGGTCGATGGCAACTGGATCTGTGCCGCCGAGATACCGGCGGTAGATCTGGCGGAACGCCCCTGCTATTACCGCGGTGCTGGGCGTATCAAAGGCTCCTATGTCCGCGTGGGCGATGCAGACCTTCCTATGACGGACTATGAGCTTTACAGCTACGAGGCATTCCGTCGCCATCTGCACGATGACGAGCGTCCTGTAGAGCGCGCCGAGCTCTCCATGCTGGATGCTGATAAGCTGGAGCGCTATATTCTCCAGCGCCGAGCAGATCGTCCCGGATTTGCCCAGCTTTCCCGCCAGCAGACGCTGGAGATGCTGAATATCACCCGAAACGGACAGGTGACACTGGCCGCCGTGCTGAATTTCTGCATCTATCCGCAGGGCTATTTCCCACAGCTGGGTATCACCGCGGTGGTCGTACCGGGAACACAGATCGGCGATACCGACGCGGACGCAGCCCGTTTCATTGATAACAAACGGATCGATGGTACGATCGATTCCATGGTGGAAGAGGCCGTCGGTTTTTGCCGCAGGAACATGAAGACCCGCACGATCATAGACCCGGATACAGGCATCCGAACCGACCGTCCGGAGTATCCGGTGGAGGCCATCCGTGAGGCGATCCTGAATGCATTGATTCATCGGGATTACAGCATCTATACAGAAGGTACGCCTGTGCAGGTCGACCTTTTCGCCGACCGGCTTGAGATCCACAGTCCTGGCAGCCTTTATGGCCGTATGACGGTGGAGCAGTTGGGGATTGCCCGTCCCGACCTGCGTAATCCCGCGCTGGCCGTTATGACAGAAGCGCTAACCGGCGCAGAAAATCGCTATTCCGGCATTCCTACCATTCGCAGAGCCATGAAGGAATATGGCCTGCCGGAACCGAAATTTGAGAACCGGCGCAACGAGTTTGTGGTGACGCTGTTCAACGGCGTTACAACTGTGACCACACCCATTGAAGCTGTGCAGGAGAAAAAAGATCTGCTTACCTTCTGCCAGACGCCGCGTACCCGCCGTGAGATCGCTGATTATCTCGGGGTCAAGACGGCATTCTATGCCATGGGGCATTATGTGCAGCCGCTTTTGCAGGCGGGCAAACTGGCTATGACGCGGCCGGAAACGCCGAAGAGCAGTAAGCAGAAATTCTATACGGTCTGATAGTTGTCAGCACAGAGCAAGCCCCCTCCAAAATATCCAACATCCGCGAAAAATTCGAGGCTTGTTTTGTACGACAAAAATACGACAGAACCTGAAAATTAACTGTATATGAAGTGAACCTGTCGTACAGAAAAAGCCCGCAAACCCTGATGTTTACAGGGCTTGCGAGCATCCTGACCGCTTCACACGCAGGAGGTCACTGGTTCGAGTCCAGCAGTCTCCACCAAGAGAAAACCTTGGAATCACAATGGTTCCGAGGTTTTTTCTTTGCCTTTTTCTGGAAGAAAAGAGCCTCTTTGCTTGCGGTATTTGGGGGTATTTTCGGGTAATTTCAGGGCTTCTTGTTGCAAAAGTGTTGCAAATTTTTTCGCCCCTCTATCCATTGTGCCACAAGGGTTTGCGGCTTTTTAGGCAGGGCCGTTTGTTGCAAACTTTTTAGACGGCTTCCTTGCAGAATGCCCGACGGACTTTCTCAGCAGTTTGCTGCTCCCGATTTTTACGATCATAGTGGGTATAAACACTCAGCGTCATGTCCATCGTGCTGTGTCCAGCCAAATACTGGATCTCCTTTACGTCCAATCCAGCTTCAAAAAGACGGGTGATGTAAGTGTGGCGGAGAATATGGGCAGTTATATGGGTTTCCGGCAGCTCGCGCTCAATGAGCTTCCACATACTACGGAAGGCGGACAGTGTCATCACTTTTTTGTTTTTCAGAGACAAAACAAATTTTGAGGAACTGCGGTCTCTTTGCTTGCGTAGCCATGCTTCGACCTCATTTGACATAGGAATATCCCGTCTGCCAGCTTTGGTTTTCATAAGTTCACTGACGGTCGTTTCGTAGCGGCCCAATACGGCGTTATGGCGAACACGGATCATTCTGCTCTCAAAATCAATATCGCTCCATTGCAGACCGACGATCTCGCCTCGACGCATTCCGGTTTGGAGTGCAATCAGAAGAAATGTATAGGCCCGGTCATTTTTGACCCGCTGGAGAAGCAAGTCACTTTCCTGCGGAGTCAACGCGACTTTTTCAGAGGTCTTTTTTCCACTTGGCTTCAGCATACTGCTAACTGGAGATTTTGCAACCAAGCCATTTTCCTGCGCCGCCTTAAAAATGCTTCTCAGCGCAATCAAAACCTTTGACTGGAGAGAATTGCTCTTGTCAGAAAGGGCTGCCATGATGGATTGAATCTGCATGGGAGAGATGTCTCGCAGACGATAGCCACCGATATACGGAAGTATGTGCTGGTTCATAACATATTTGATGGCATTTTGGCTGTTCTCCCGGAGGTACGGCTTTTTATAGATGTCATACCACATCTGGGCAAAATGTCCGAAGGTCTCCTCACTGCAAATATCCACTCCGGCATTGACCATGATCTGTGCCTTTAACACCTTTTCTTCCAGTTCCTTCTGGTCTTTCCCGCGGATGTATTTTCGCGTTCCATCTGGAAGTTGAATTGCTTTTGTCAGGTAAGTATACTTTTTCTTTGCTTTTGTTGCCATGTGGCGTTCTCCTTTCAATAACGCCTTGTGATACATAACCGCATTATATCGTTGAACACGGTGTAACACAAGAAATTGTTTTAAATGCATATGGCAAAAAAACAAGGGGTCACACAGCGCAACTTGAACGCTATCGAATCGCCCAACGTCTGCCGCCGCTGTTCAGCGGCGGCGTTTCTGTATTTTTGGAAAGGCTGCCGGCGAGGTAAATCTCCAGGGCTTCAATGGCCACGAGATATTTTTTACCCACGCGGGCGCAGGGTACGGCGCCATTTCTGAACAGCGTGCGGATGGCTGTTTCCGTGAGGCAGGTGTTGGGGTCTCTCTCCTTGAAATAGGCTGCCGCCTCACGAATCGTTCTGGTTCGGATCATGGTACTCCCTCCTGCAAATATTCAGTATTATAGGGCAGAAAAAGCAAGCACCCCCGGTCGGGGGTGCCTGCTCTTTCTTGACAGTTTCAATCATACCATGACTATGGGGGAAGTTACAAGAGCCTTATACTGGGAAAACCGAGGGAACTTTGTGGAAAAAACGGGGAAGATCAATCAGATTACTCCTGCGGCAAACGCATACATGGCAGCAAGTTCTTCAATCGCATGGTTCCGAATAGCACGAACGGTTTTTGTGCTATACCCCATTTCCTTGCAGATCTCCGGCAGCGATTGACTATCAAAGAAGATCCTCCGAATAACCTCGGTCTGCCGCGGATCCAAAAGTGCCACATAGTGCTCCAGACGGTTGATCTCCTGCTCCAGCGGCACAAGGCGGCTGACCAGATCATGTGTCAAAGAGGCATTTGCCTCATCCGCCGCACTCTGGAAGTTCATGGCGATGTAAAGCGTCTTGTTGGACACACTGCCGGAGGGCCGGCCCTCGCCATCACCCTTGGCGAAGTTCATGGCCTCGATCATTTCATCCGGCGTCACTCTGGTCGGATGCTCCAACTCATAGCGAAGCTGTTCAATCTTGCGCTTGGTGGTGCGGTAGTTTTGCAGAAGAGAAGTGACGTGGTCTGTATAGTTGTTCATAATATCCTCCGTAAATTGGTTTTGTCAGAATCGAATCGCGTACAGAGGATGGAGGATTGCGGCAATGGTAGCTAGGCAATGGCAAAAAGTAACACGAACCGCATACTTGTCCTTGATTTCTGCTTTCACAACGAATATATAGGATTTATGTCAAAAGCTGCTGCATAATGACATAAAAGAAACAACAAGGAGCCCCCTCTCGGTTGAGGGACTCCTTGCTGTTTGTACTGGTTTTCGTATTACGCCGCCCGCTGCGATCTGATTGTCTGGGCGCGGAAAGACAGTTCCTGCGATAAGAGCTTCAGGGTGGCGAAATCGTCGTCCAGCCCATCCAGCTCACGGCGCAGCACATCCTCGTAGTGCTGCTTCTTCCCCTCCAGACTCTGGATCTTCAGCACCCAACGGTCCATGACGCTGGGACTCTGGCAGCCGCTCTTGATGAAATAGTCAGCGCGCTCCTGATACTCCGCAATCTCCTTCTTGACGGCGGAATAGAACTCCTCCGTCATTTTCTGACGCTGCTTTGCGTCGTCGATGATGTAGATGGAGTTCGCCATCAGGTGCGTCTGGTTGCGGCTGAGCCGGCTAAGCTCGGCGACGAAGTCCTCGAAAATATCCACCTTCTCCATATTATGCCGCGGCACAAAGTAGAGATGTCCGTTGACACTGAGCTTGGTAGATTCCAGTATACGAAGGAAATTCACACAGATGGTCTCCACCTGCCTTCGGTTGGCGCAGCGCTGGTACAGCTCAAACAGCTCCTCCGCCCTACGGCAATAGGCCATGGCGTCTATCTGACTGTCATAGGCCAGATTGTCGTAGCTGAAGATCTGGCTGTCCTTATCGTAGCTGATGTTGGCCAGCTTCTCATATTGGTTGGTTTCCTGGTGCATGGTCTCCTTTACCAGTTCACGGGAAATAACGCTGTCGGAGATACGCCGGTTATCCCGGCAATAGATCTGATAAATACGGCGCTCGCCGTATTCCTCGCTGATGATCCTGTCCCGCACATCGCCGGTGGCACTGCGGAACGCGTCAGACACCGACAGGCGGTTGCCGCCTGCGTAGGGGATGTTCATATCGACACAGAGCTGGCGCAGATCGTCCTTATCCACTAAAACACTGGGCAGAGAGAAATACAGCAGCTTTCCCAGCATATTCTGACTATCGCCGGATGCGGCGGCAGTCATGTCCTCAAATTTAAGTTCTGTCATATAGCATGTCCTCCTCATTGTGCCGCGATGCGGCTGAGATAGTAGTCGTCGATCCCCTTATACGCCGGATTCCAGACGTATTTGGAGTAGCGTATGCCACGGATGCTCTGCACTTCCTGGCGGATGGCCAGTATGGCGCGCCGCACCTGCGGATTGCTCATCTGATCCATGTCCATTGCCTCCACCACCTCGGTCACGCCAAGGCTTATCAGCGTATCTTTCAGCCCGTGGAGGGCAAAGACACCACCGATGCAGACGAACAGGGTGTCGTTGTCCAGATAGCTGGCCACGTCGCCTTTCAGCGGCCCTTCCGTGATATAGGCGCGTTTGCTGGCGGTGCTGCCGGTGACGTGCGTCCATGAATAGCTGCGTGTCCCATTGGGGGCATTGCGGCTGGAGAGCCAGCGATACTTCCGACCCGGTTTACCTTCGTCGAGCCGTATCTTCATCCCCTGTATCAGACCGTCCTTATCACGGACGGGGATCAGGAAACCGTTGGGTCCGGACAGTGTCCATTCTCCATAGCTGGTGCGGAAGCCGGGAATGCCTTGCAGGTCATGCCCGGTGCTTCGCAGCAGCGAGGCCAGCAGCTTTCGGCCTTCCGGCGTCTGCGGCATACTGCGATATTGGTTTTGGTCGATGCGGTCATCGGAAAGGCCGCGTTCACGCAGGTTTTCCCGATGCCCTGCCGAAAGCGTCAGAAGTGAGAGCATATCCGTATATACCTCATGCCGCTGTACCAATGGTTTTGGCTGCGGCTCTGTATTTTGGGAGCTGGGCTGTTGGGGCATGGGGTACACGTTGCCGCCCCTGCTCAGCTCCATATATGCCTCTTTGTTGGTCAGACCGTGCAGCCGGGCATACAGCGAAACGCTGTTGCCGGACGCGCCGCACAGGTTGCAGCGGTACTGGTCTGTATCCACATTGAGACTCAGATGATATTTCCCCTTACCGTGGTCACCGCAGAAGGGGCAGCTTGCCTCGACCTCCCGACGCCGAAGCGTCGAGGGGTCAAGGACAAGCCCGCACCGTCTGGCCGTGTCTACGATGGGGATCTTTTCATAGGCACGAGCCAGAGGGCACACCTCCTTCCCGTGCCGCTTATGCGGCGGTGGGCATTGCGGTCAGGATCGGCTTCACCGGCCTGACGGACAGCTCCGCCTTGCTGACGCATTTTGCCATAATGACCTGCCCCGTGGGTCGCACGTTGGAGAGATCATCCACCGACTCCATGTTATCCACGAACTGCGGATAGTTCCTGCCGGTGAGCCGCTTCATCAGCTCAGACACCTCCATGCCCGCGCGGATCTTCTCCGAGAGGGAGAGCCAGTCATAGCGCCGCCCGTTATAGGTGAACTTGAAGGTGTCCTTGACCTCGCCGGTGGATTTCACCACGTCGTAGAGCGAGATCTCCACACGGTTCATCTTCAAGGCGGAGAAAGTCATCTCTGCCCGCTTGCTGATGTACTGCGCCAGATATTGCAGCTTCAGCTTGCACTGTTCGATCTCCGCACGGGCCGCTTTCAACTGGCCGTCCAGATCACCGGCTGCGGGTGTGGCTTTCTCAATGGCGGCGATGTCCGCACGAACCTGCTGCAATTCCTCGCGGCAGGCAAACATACGGTCATATTCCTCCTGAGAGAGCGCACCGAACTCTAGCTCTGCCGCCAGCACCTGCATTCGCTCCTGAAGCTGCTGTGCCTCGGGACGAGTTGCATCCGGTTCAGCGGCTTCCTTTGCCTCCTGCAAGGTTTCTTCCAATTTGGCAATATCGTCCTTCTGAAATTGCAGGAACGTATCCCGTGCTTTTTTCTCAAGGGCTTGCAGCTCCTCCAGCTTGGCACGCTCTGCCTGACCTGCCTCTACGATCTGCTTGATAGATGTCCGAAAAGCATTCTGCATCGCGGGCAGTTCGTCCGCCGTTACGGCGCGGCGGCAGGTGGGGCATTGATAGCCGGGCTTGAGCTGGCTGTACTGCTCCTTTTCCTGCTGATATTGGCTGCCCAACTGACGTATCCTGGCGTTGACCTGCGCGGTGGCCTCCGCATACTTAGGCGTGTAGACCGCCGCTCTTCGAGCGGTCAGCTCCTGCGTCAATGCAAGGATGCATTCATCCGAGGCTGTAGGTATTTGCCGTTGATTTGCCAAATCACTATAACGGGCACTGAGGTCTGCCAGTTCATCGTTCAGCGCGGCAATATCCACGCCGGCAAACTGCTTACTTTTCAGTGCCTGTTCCTCGTTCCGGAGGGCATCCTCCTTTTCTCGCAGTTCCCGCAGGGCAGTTTTGCTATTCTGCTGCTGGGCGGTGGTCATGTCCTGCTGCCCGGTGAGGTACAGGATGTTGTTCTCCAGTTCTCGAATGGTCTCCCGCAGCTTCCGACTCTCCACCTCCGGCGAGAGCAGCGGCTCATCCCGCAGGGCTTCCACGGCGGGGCCTGCCATCTGCGCCAGAATGTCCTCCTTGGTGAGCGCAGGCAGATACCGTTGGAGAAGGTTCTTGCCATCGTTGCCCAGTTCCTCGATAAAGTACAGCGGGTTGAAAATAGACAGGAACACATCCCGCTCTCCGAAGAGATCGGTGAGATCCACCTGCCGCACCTCGCAGCCATCATAGGTGATGGTCATACGGTTGCTCTTACGGGCGCGGGACAGCTCATGGAGCGTCCCGTTTTCATCCACAAACCGCATGCGGATAAACAGATCCGGATTATCCTCGCTGTGGAGCCGGTCAATGCGGTGCTCTCCGAAGAAGGGCAGACCGGTGACAGCGAAGGCAATGGCGTCCGCGATGCTGCTCTTGCCGCGCCCATTGCCGCCCGTAATGACGGTGGGATCGCCAAAGGTCAGGTCGGTGGGCTGACTGTAGGACTTGAAGCCCTCCATGTGCAGTGCCGTGATCCGGAACGATTTGAGTTTTTCCATCAAAAGCTCTCCTTTCTCATGCGGCGTCCTTCTGCTGAATGACCTCAAAGCTGTCCAGCAGATAGAAAACCACATTGTCTTTTTTTACCATGCGTTTTTCCACATGGTATAGCTTCGCACCCTTTTGCAGCTCCGGGTGATTCCCCATGGCGTATGCGTAGCAGCGTTTGCCCTCCGGGGTTTCCAGAATAAGCTGCACGGTCGTCCCCGCAGCCTTGGCCTCCAACACGGTGTACTCGCAGGCAGGAAACGGGACAACGGTCGTGTCCTCCTGTGGCTTGGACGGCTCTTTTTGCGCCGCGGGCTTTACTGCGGGAGCAGGAGCCTGTTCCTCCGCACGCAGGGCGGGGATCAGCAGGGACTGGATGCCGCAGGCTTTCGCCGGCGTCAGACCGAGACTTTTTAACGTCTCCAGATACCGGGTGTCCAGCTTACCGCGCTCTGTGGGCTTGATGATGAAGCTCTTACCCTTCTTCTCCACATTGACCCAAACGGTGTCCATACTGTAGAGAACACGGCCGATGCCCCACTGGTTGGCGGCACGCTTCATGGAATCGGATAATCCGCCCTTGATGGGTTCGATGTCCGAGTCCTCGGCGCCGTCCCATTTGGTGATCCAGCCGCGCTCCTCGAAATAGAGGGAAATGCCGCAAAGCTGCGACTCCCGTTTGCCTGTACTGTGCCACGGCTTAAACTCGTTATGCCAGCGGTCAGGCCCCATGACGTCGTCCAGACGGTTCTGGATCGCACGGTTGGTCACATAGGGTACGGCGATGCCCTGCATCCGATCCTCATAGGCGATTTGCAGCCGCCATTCCAGATCCTCCGCCGCAAAAGGTGCAGCCAGCCGTGACAACAATTCTCTGGGATCGTTCATCTGCTACCTCCCATTGATGAAATCAGAAAGTGTTTTGCCGCTTTCTACCAACACATCCGTGTAATAGTAGGCGGGTTCCTTGTCCTTCAGGTGCTCCAGCAGTTCCCTGTGAGACATATGCAGCCTGTTATGGCTTTCCTTGAAAAAATCGTCGTTGTTGGGAATGCCCAGCAGAAAGCGTGGGAACTTCGACAGCTGCGTCTGACTCTTGAAATGCGGCAGCACATTGTTGCCCACGCAGACACGCAGATCGTCATAAACATTGGAGAAGGGATAGTGATACATTTTCGTATCCCCCGTTGGCGGCTCATCTGCCACAACGCCCATAGCACAATCTACTGCCCGTCCATCCCGTAGGGTTCGTATGCTGAACACCATGCGCGGGATGGGAAAATCCAGGTACTCCGTACCTTTGTAAGAGATGTCGGCCCGAAGCTCCGGATTCCAGAGCACAAAGTATTTGTCCTCTCCGCAGAAGCTGAACTGAAGACAATTTGGCGGCAACAATCCGCTCCGCAGGAAGTATTCCCCGTCAAAGCTGCCATAGATGGTGTTATAAAAATCCAGCGGCGATATTTCCTTGTAGCTGATCACACCGTTTTTCTTGTGTTCCTCTACGATAAATCTGCCGCTTTCGGGCGAGACGCGCAAAAGTATCTCGCCGCTGTAGTCTCTATTTACGGCTGTTTCCATACTCACGCAGCCACCTCCATTTCCTGCTCCGCAGCGGTCAACGCTGCCAGCTCTGCTTTCATGCGGTCAATCTCCGCGTTGATGTAGGTCATCAGGTCGATGATGGAGTTGGCGAACTCGATGGGGGCATACCACTCCGGTGGCGGCCAAAGATAGATCTCGCAGCCTCCGCCACTGTTGCACCGCGCAATTTTGAAATCGAACAGCACATTTCCCACGAACATTTCTACCGCGTCGCGAAGCTTGTTCCAGCCGGTGCATCTGGTTGTGTTAAAATGGTTCTCTTCCAGTTTTGCAATCAGATCCAGATACTCGTCCAACTCCGGTTCCGAAAGGATGAAGCGGGTAAACTCGTCACCATAAGAATCATCAGAGCCATCATCGGGCATATCGACGCAAATGTACTCCGTCAAAAGCGCCACGGATAACTCAAATATGTCCTCGGTGTCGATCTCGACACAACGATAATCACGCACGAGGTCAGCAAGGATATCCTTATCTCTCTGCCATACATATTTCAGCATCCGCAGAAAGCCCAAGATATCCCATTCGTATTCATGATCATACATAGGTCACCTCAGAAAAACGTGCGTGCGCATTTCGACGCTGCGGCAATCTTTTTGACCTTGGCGTTGAAACCTTCCGCCCAGTTGGCGTGTACCTGCTTCACCGCCTTCGGCATATTGGCCGGAAGGACGTGCTTCATCTCGAAAGCGGTAAGATCCAACTGCTCCAGATTGAAAGTCCCGGTCTCGGAGAGCTTGTCAAACACCTGCTCTTTCAGATAAGGACTGAACTCCTGCTCCTCAAAGATGGGATAAATTTCTGGGGCGGCGATGGCCCGTTGGAAGAACAGCTCCGGGACAAACCGGATCGATGAATCGGTCATTTGTCCTCAGCCCCCTCCGCATAGAGACGCACCAGGGAAATGGCGTATTGCTCCATGTTTTTCGCAATGTCCTCGGTCAGCTTGTCCGAGATGGTGGCCTGCTTGACCGCGGCAAAGTAAATGCCGGAATCGGGGAATATTTCCCCACAAGTCATGCCTACATGCCACGCGGCGTGTGCGACCGCAGCTTCCTCGCTGTTTTCCCTGGGACTCATCACAAGGCTGCGTATATTGCCATTGTCCACTTTCTGATCGACAGCCAGACTGTTCATAAGGCCGGAGAGATGGAACTCCATCGCCTCCTTCTGCATAGTTTTGCCATAGGAGAAGAAGTACAGGAACAGTGCCGGGTCTGTGCGTCCCAGCACTACGCCAAGCGGCGTGTAGGTGGCTTGACGCCATGCCTTTTGTGCCGGCTCAAAGCGGGCGTACAGCTTCCCCAGCATAGGGGTAAGCAGATGTGTCGTTTCCTCCCAGACCTGTGTGCGTACCGCGTCATCACTCCCCTGTAATTTATCCACAGGATGAACGATGGCTAATGTTGTTGATCTGCTCATAATCAGTCCTCCTCATGTCAGCGCCTTGAAGCCGTGAGGCGTCAGGACGTTGAAGATCATTTTGTTGGTAATGGTTTCTTTGACCTCGCTGCCGATATGCTTACCGGTGGCAGCGAATCTCTCGTCGGTTTCTCTGCGGATCACCTTGACGATGCGGCCCTTGATGATATGGGGCGAGTCACATTGGATCAGCCCGTTTATCATGCCGGAGCCGCCGATCAGTCCGATCTGGCTGATGGACAACGGCAGCAGTGGGTGTTTGACGCCGCTATCCAGTTGACTTCGGGCCATGAGCTGCTGAAAGCTGTCACACCGGCGCAGCTGCTGCTCCAGTTCCTTCTGGTTGAACCGTTCTCCCTTGAATACCTTGACCTCGGTTTCGTTGGCAGGCAGCGCATAGCGCGGGCTGTTCAACTCGGTCAGCGCCGGTATCCGGTCAGGATAAGCGGCATACTGTTCCAGCCATTCGGTGTCCTGCGGCGTTGTCTCACGGCGTTTTCGTATGCCCATGACCACCACCTGCTTGAACTTTCTGAACTCTCCGTCTGTAAAACGCCAGACGGTGATATTCTCAAAATTATCGCAGAGGATACGGCAAATATCCGACGTCAGACGGTAGTAAGGGATCACATACAGCAGCAGCCCGCCGTACAGCAGATAGGGAATGCTCTCGATGAGGAACCGCTTTTCGTGCCGCGCCTTGCTGCCGCTCTCGTTGAGAACGGAGAGATAAGGTGGGTTTAGGAACAGCAGGTGGAACGCCTCTCGGCTGATGTCGCTATGGAAGAAGCTGCCGAAGCCTACACGGTGCAGACGGGTCTGCGCCTCCTCCGCACGGCTTTCATCCAGCTCCACCCCATAGGCATAGCAGTTGTTGCCCTGGGCGATCTGCCGCAGCGCCTTTCCGCAGCCGCAGCAGGGGTCAAAGACGTTGGTGGTCACGCCCTCCGGAAAAGAGATGCCTTGCAGCATCAGCGCAATATTATCCGGATCGGTGGGATAGTACCCCAGCTTCACGTTGTTCATAAGCCGCCCGATGGTGGCCGCATTGACAGTGTTTTTCTCCGGGAGCTGCTGTGCGAACCGGCAGACCGCATCATATACCGGGCGGTAGCCGGTGCTCATCAGGTCGAAGCCCTTAAAGCCCCGCAGCAGCTGTCCCGCCATGGTTGCCAAAGCATAGCTCTCCAGCTCCATCAGCAGAGGCTGCGCGTCGGCCAACGCCTGTGTCAGATCATCGCGGACGCGGCGGAGTGCGTCATAGGTATCACGGGCGGCGGACAGATCCGCTTGCCGGTATTTTTCAATACGGGCGCGGAATACCGCCATGGCCTGCATCGCTTGCGGGATCTGTTCACGCAGCTCGCCGATCCGTTCCAGCACATAGTAGCGTTGGCTCTGTAAATCTTCACTCACGGTATGTCACCTCGCCATCTGCATAATTTGCAGGAAAGGCAAGGAACAGATGCGTTCCTTGCCTTTCTCCCGTCGCTATATTTGTGACGGTGTATGGGTAGTGGTTCATGCGGCCTTTTGAGACGCAAAGGCTTCTGCCGCAAAGTCAAATACGGGCGCGTTTTCCTCCGGCGTACCGGGGACGAGCTTCAGCGTGTAGCCGCTCTCCCGCGCCAGCTTGAACATATTGACAAAGCGGGAGAGTTCTTCATCGAAGGGCTCCTTGGCAGCTTCCGCGGTCTTGCTCTCCTTTACGGGAGGTGCATCTTCGGTATCCGTCGTATCAGGGCGATACGATGCGTCCGCCGCGTTGGTGTGGACAGGATACGCGAACAGGGACAGCCAGAAAGCACGCCACATGGACGCCAGCAGTGTTCCCAGGAGGGTGCGCTGCCGGGTGGGCAGGTTGATGATCTGCTTGGCCTTCACCTCGTCGATCTCACTGATGGTAACGGTCAGGCGGCCAGTCTCCACATACGCCGCGGAGCAGAAGCAGCTCACCACCGCGCTCTCGGAGGCGAACACCTCGGAGGACTCCACCACCTTGGCGATAAGCCGGCGGCATACAGTGCGGGCTGTCTCAATGCAGCGGATACGGATGATGTCCGCCTCCACAGTTCCAGCGTGGATCACGCCATCGCCGTCGATCTGCTTTGCGACTACGCCATAGGTCACCTCCAACGTACCCTCTACGATGAGATGATCCGTGGACAGGCTTTCATAGTGGACAGTTTCACCCTTGGGGATATAAATGGTTTTCATATTCGTCGATTCCTTTCATTATTTGTTCATGCGGCGGCACGATATCTGACGGGCAGTACCAGTGCCACATCATCTGTACCCTCTGCTGTGATGGTAACAGGCGAAGCAGGGCTGAGCACATGGAGGCACACCTTCTCATGACCAGAAAACTGCTGTAAGGCGTCCCACATATAGGAGAGGTTAAAGGCAAACGCGACCTCGCTGCGGACGGGCAGCTCGATTGCCGCCCGATACCGCGCGGATGGTGTTTGCAGCGACAGACACCCTTTTTCAAAATAGACCACAGGTGTGGTTTTCGCAGGGGAAACACATTCCTTCAGATAGGTCAGCCTTTGCAGAAATTCCCTGCGGTCAACCACATAGCTCTCCCGTTCGCTGTGGGGGATAGCGACCTCCGGCGTCAGTGTGTCGCAGGTTTCCAAACGGCGGACATAGGCGCAAAGCCCATCCGCCGCGAAACGGACATACCGGGCACCCACCTGAACGGACACGTTTTGATCGCCAAAGGCTTTCAAGATCCACATGGCGTCCGCAGGGACAACGAAGGTCTTATCCACGGTCATGGCATCGTTTGCACAGACGGCCAGACGCTGGCCATCCACACAGTAGAGCTGCTGCCGGTAGAAGCGTACACCGCTCATCACGGGACGGCTGTCATTCCGCCGCTGGGCTGCATACTTGATGCGGCCAATGCAGGCGAGAAGCTGTGCCGCGTTGGCGGTATACGCCTGCTCACAGGTAAACCGCGGCAGCTCCGGATAATCCCTCAGCGGGTATCCGGTAAACTCCGCGCTTTTGTCGGCACAGGCCATGGCGATCTGTGGGGATGAAACTGCCGCGTCCGCGCAGGAGAATGTCAGTGGGCCTCGGAAGAACTTCCCTGCCTTCGCGATGGACTTTGTGCCGGAGAGGACAACGCCGAAGTCGTCCCCCACTGCCGGAATATCCGTCTGTACCCATAGCTCCAGATCTGTGGCGGTGATGGTACATACACCGTCACGAAATTGAATACTCGCTTCGCTCAGTGCGGGGATCGCACTGACCTTCAAGAGTGGAATTACGCGGTTCAGCGCCTTGAAAAATGCGCCGGAATCTACAGTAGCTTTCATGCTGCACTCCTATTCTTATCCAATGTGGTACTCATGCGGACGGTCTTGGTGGAAAAGTCCGTTTGCCGTGCGCTGCATTCTCCATTGACGAGGATATTGTAGACCATATCCACCACGATCGTAGCGGCGGTAATATTGGCGGCCATGCTCTGCGGGTCTGCCAGAGATGCTTCTGCACAGGAAAGCTCCGAAGGGAACCGATCCTGCGCCTTCAGTAGCTCTGGGAACACGCCGCCCACCGGCTTTCGGACGGTACGGCCATTCCTGCGGACGCCGCATACTACCTGACCGGAAAACTCACCGTTGCCGCTGTCGATATAGATAAGGTTTTCCGCTTTCAGGAATGCCTTGTGGCAAAGCTGACGGGACTTGTCGTTATCTACGGCGCCGATAAGTATGACCTGTTCGCGTACCGTGGGGTAGCGACTGTACTCGCCTGCCCAGCCATCTGCGTGAATGAGTGTGGTGAGCGTATCCAGATCCTCCACGAAGGCGGGCAGGTATTCCGCTTCCATACCGAACACGGAGGCGTATCGCTCTGCCAGGATCTTTGCTTTGTTTTCACCCAGATCAGCGGGAGAAAAGTTCTGACGCACGAGGTTTTTGAACTCCACCTTGTCGCCGTCACAGATGATAAAGCGGCTGGGCCGATCCAGCGCGTACAGGAGCCGATAGATATGCGGCGCGATATGTCCGCCTGTGCCGCCTGCGCCCAGCATGACGATTTTCACCGGTGTATTTGTAGGCAGCTTCATTTCAGATCCCCCAGCAGAAGATCCAATGCCTTCCAGCCCCAGATACCCGTTTTCTCCTCTTTACGAGGCGAGACCCTTGAGACCGGCACCTTTTCGTGGCTTACTTCAGTACACCATTCAGGCGGAAAGGGTTCCTCAAGCCCCTCTATCACCGTGCCGGGGTCGATGTCCACGAAAGACCCGCCGCAGCAGATACGCGCCGCAATCTCCGGATAGAAATGATCCAGATGGCCCAGCACCATGTAGATACCGGTCCCGCGTTCATCCGCGTCATCAATAGAGGAGAAAAACGTCTCCATGCTATTGTGGGAATGAATGTCGGCATAGTGGATATAGCGGCTTTCATCATCGTAAGGGTTTTCCCGCAAACTGGCGTGGATGCCCGCTTTGCTGACGTTCTGCTTGGGGACGTAGGCAAGGTATTCCTCCTTCCACTTGTCCCAATAGATCAGCACCAGCGCCTCATACTCCTGTCCATGCTCTGCCATGAAGGAGCGGAAGAACGCGATGATCTGACGCATCAGCGGCAGCGGGATCAGGGGCAGGGCCGGGGTAAACCCGGCCGCAACCGCCTGAAAATCAATGATCTTGTGTTTTGGGGCGATGAATTCACCCTGCTCGGTCTTATGCATCTCGTAGATGTGACCGTCATTGCCGGGGATCAGGCAGATGACCTTATTCGACTTGCGGGCGGCCTCCACGGTGGGAAATGTTCCCTTGTAGGCGGCAGTGCCTTTATTCTTCATGGTCACCTTGGGACGCACGATGCAGTCCGGATTCTTGTCCTTGGCCTTTTTGAGCGCGTCCAGGAACCCACGGGAGCGCTCGATAGATTCCTTCATGGAGATGATCGTTGTTCCCTTGGGGTCTTTGACGTCCTTGCGAATCGTGCCATACTCCACCGACCATGACACATTTTTGCCCTCCTCCAAGTCAAGAAAATCCTCTGACTTACGGATGCGAAGCTCCTCGAATGTCATGGTAGGATCTTCAATGACCTCCTTTGCGCTCTTATGGCAAAAGACAGGCTTCTTTTCAAAAAGGCTGGCTTTGGCGTTCTCCACGGTCTTTGCCTCGAAAGCTGCTTCCAGCGGATTGCTGGGTACAGGCTCTGCGGCTGGGATCGTTGCGGGAGGAATGGTCACTGCCGCCGGCTGCGGCGCAGGGGGCTGCTCCGCTTGGGGTGCTGCGGGGGACGTAGGCGGCTGCTCCACGTGGGGCGTTGCTGCCTCTGGTGCGGGAACTGCCTGCTGGGGTACCTGGAATGGGTTGGCTTCGGGTGCTGCTGCGCCGTTGGATGTGCCGGTGCCGAAGATCTCGTTGATGTCAAGACCTTCCTCCGCGCTGATCTCCTGAAACGGCCACATGCTGTTGCTGTCACTCATGGTAACGGCTCCTTTCGTGTTTTGGGACAATAAAAAAGAACGCAACCGCCTCGAAAGGCAATTACGTTCTTCTTGATGTCCAGTTTTTTACATACTTCAAGTCTTAGTCAGGACGAAGAAGGGGTTGACCTCCTTTCTCGCCCGTGCCTGCTCTGCTCCGTCCTCAATGCCTAATGACCTTAAGTACAAGGCCATTGTAGCGGAAAGCTGCCGGGGCGTACAGGTGGAAAACGAAATTGAACTGCAGCATATGCTTTCTACAAAAAAGACTGGTCATTCGAGATAGCCAACAGCATGATGAATACGATAAAATTTTGTGAGTATTGGAATAAAGTGAAAGATTCCCAGAAGATATTTCGTTATAAAGATTAAGAGGCACAAAATCTTAGACACGCAATATTCACAACGGATAACTCTTGGCGAAGATAGTACTACCCCTTGACCAGTGCGGCAGTCTTGACGGAAGGAGGAAAATTATGGTAAGAAAGCGGATTTTGACACTGTGCTTGTCTGTTGTTATGGTTGTTTCGCTGGCAAGTGTTTGCTTTGCAGCATCGTTCGATTTTACGTCGTCCAGCGATATGAAGTTCGTGGACAGTAATGCATGGACTTATGTTTGCGCAGAAAAAAAGGATTCGGCTGGGAAGACTGCGTCACTCTCTGTGAACCAAATTTATAACAGCAATCGTGAGCCGAGTCTGTACCAGAAGGTGCATGCAAAGGCTACGTCTAGCGGCACAAGCGTTTCGGCATCTAAGGGATCCGTGACGAGTGTTGCGATTCCGGATGCGTATCAGGCTGCTGGAAAGTCTGTTCCTTTGTATTGCAAAGGCAACAATCCTAAGTTCGATTGTTATATCACTGGAACTTGGTCTGTTGGCTAATTAGCAGGAACGCAAGGCACCACCCCCATAAAGTTGCTTAAGGTTTAACGACTGCTGCACTGGTCATGAGGAAAGAACCAATACGGAGGTGAAATGATGTTTCTATCATCAATACGTGTACAAATAAGGGTAGCTTTTAGAAGAAGAGAATTCCAAATTGCGTTTGCAATTGCCTGCGCATATGCCTGTTTCGCTTTCATATATACCTTGCTCGAGTTCAGGAATACAGATATTTCTCTAATAAAGGATGCAAACCAGTCTGTTTGCTTTTCGCAGTTCAATGAACTGTGGTTTTTCTTTTCGCTAATATACCCGTTTTTGATTGTGTTGCCGTGTGCAACATCTTTTGTTGAGGATTACCGAAACCGGCTTTTGCCTGCATATATAAGCAGAACATCAAAGCGCATTTACTATCTATCTAAGCTTTTCGCTTGCCTCTTTTCTACAGCGCTGGTTATTTTTATACCATTTCTCATGAACATCGTTCTTTGCAATGCATTTCTACCTCATAATGGTAATACTTGGTTTGGCGAATATCAAATGGATAATTACTGCCAACAACTTCTAGGAACAAATATTATATATCGTACAGGACATTCTGGGCTAATACTTCTAAAAGTCTTTCTAACAAGCCCACTTTTATACAGTGTTTGCTTTTTGATTATTTTTTCTCTATTTTCCGGAATCCTTGCAGCTTCTATACTGGGCATTTCGCTGATATTCAAAAAATCTATCATTGTACTTTTCGTTCCTCTCTTTGTGCTTATTCGGGGCTTAGACGTGTATGATGCATATCTTTTTTCGCAAGCGGTCGATACAGGAAAGCTATATACAAATTATCGCATCTTGGATTATGTGACTCCCACGAATACTAGTGGACAAAGCCCCGCCGCTATGGGCTTTTTTATGGTCATCACTGTTGCGATAATCTGCTGTACCACTGCGTATGCAATTCGATCGGATGCCGATGCTATTTGAATAAGGCGGGAGGTATCTAATGCGTAAACGGCGGCTATTTGAAATTGGAAAAGCACTCTTTGCGGTTCCTTTTATTATTGTGTTTTCTCTCACCCGTATTGTATTGACAGAGCCTCGGGCTCAGCCAATACACACTGCACTATGGAGCAATCTTTTTGGGCAAATAACAGCAGGAAACATTCAGACGATAGTATTCTCTGTAAAAAGTATAGGACTAATCATTCTGTTTGGGCTGCTCTATGGCCGGTTTATTTCTCGATTTTTTGAAGAAATTAGTCCGTATGTTTTTATTCGGGTAGGAAATCGACAAAAGTGGGTACTGAGAAAAATCATTTCACTGTGGGGTATTTCTACCCTTTTTACATTATTTGCGCTTGCAACTGAATTGTTAATTGCAGCTATGAAAACTAAGGACTATGGAATGGACAGTGGCGTTGTTACTGTGCTACTAGTCTTGCTTTTTACTTTATCTTCGTTATATACAAGTGTGTGCTTATTAATAAACATGATATCAATTCAAAAAGGAGTACCTATAGGCCTTGTTTTGGCCTTTTGCGTGGTCTTGCTATTAGAATTGTTAGCCATACGCTTTTATGATAGCCCCGTAAACATTTTTCTCAATCCAATGTGCTTCAATAGCGAGATTATTGCAGATACTCAAAGTGCCTTTTTAAAAGCCGGAATAGCGGTGCTGTATCTAGTGATTCTCTCATTTTGCACGGCGAAATATGTCAACATAATTGATATTTTTTGAAGGGAGGATATCAACAATGGAACATATTTTATCAGTGAAAGATATCAGCAAAACCATCGGAAAAAAGAAATTAATATGCAGTACATCATTTGAATTACATGGTGGTCACGTGTATGGTTTTACTGGGGAGAACGGCTCTGGCAAAACCATGCTGTTTAGAATTCTGAGCGGACTTGTGAAACCTACAACGGGCACTGTACATATGGATGGTATCGATATCCATACACGAGGTTTTTTACCCTCGATAGGGCTAATTATAGAATATTCATCTTTATGGCCGGATTTGACCGGTTTCGAGAATTTATTATTTTTGAGCGAATTAAACAAGCGCGCAACAGAAAAAGATATCATCGCCGTGATGAAGAGAGTTGGCTTAAACCCTGACAACCAGCTCCCAATTAGGAAATACTCGCTTGGTATGCGGCAGCGTCTAAATCTAGCACAAGCTATCATGGAAAGGCCTGACTTCCTGTTTCTGGATGAGCCAACGAACTCGATTGATCAGGATGGCGTAGTTCTTGTCCGCAAGATTATCTGCGAGGAATCTAAGAGAGGGGCTGTGGTCTTACTGACTAGTCATATAAGCCAAGATATATGTGAATTGTGCGATGCCATTTTCCAAGTTAATAGCGGCGCTTGCTCACTAATGGCAGGAGGATCAACATGAGAACAAAAGAAACGGGAAGAAACTATGTCCTGTTAGTTGTAAGTTGCGGATGTTTTTTGGTTGCGGTAGTTTTTGGCATCATTTTTCGGATAATTGTCCCCGATTGTGGTGTGGCCCAACTGCACACGATAAAAGATGCCTACTCCTGTGATATATATTTGAATTACGCGTGGGGAGAAGTTGACGAGGCAGATATCATTGCTACAAAAACATCGGACAATATTGGCGTTGATGATATCGCATTGGCGGACGTAATTGCAATAGTCTCCCCTACGGGAAAGATTGAGCAGACAGAAGGAAGCCTTGGACAAGAGGTTACTATAAATCGAGCCGTAAAAGGTGAAGTGACGGTTGGACAAAAGATTTATATCTATCAGTATTTTGGTTTTCGCGTAGTCGATGGGCACATTGAGTATATGAACACCCTGAATGTCATGAATCCTTCAAAAGAATACATTATCTTTGTTGATGCTTCTCCATTAAATGAATATCAACAAAAACCGGTGTTCATCTTGAAATCGAAATATTTGGGATACATCCGAACTGACTATCATTTAACGCAAACACTGGGTGCTGATTACTACACTATTAATTTCTCTACATTGTCTGACTATGAATTTTTTTCTGTTTCAGAAAAAATAACAGAGGCATTAAATACGGCAAGACATACTGCATTGGACAAGTTTTATTGATATTGCAATATAGAGCAAGGCTGCGGAATCGTACTATCCACAGCCTTGTTTTCATTATCAGATGCTAATTGACAATATGCCGGTTGAGGATGCTACATTAAACGCTTATGTATAGGGGGGTAAAGTTTAAGCGAACGCAAAAAGATATTCGAATTCTATTGATGTTTTGATGTGATCTGTTTTTAGTGAAAAGTGTCATATAGTGGAATTGTTCGACATATTATTTTACGAGGGCATTTAAACTTAAAAAGCTCAAATTGGTACATATAAGTTGTGAGTGGTAAACAGAAACATGCCGACACCGGCGCTGGGGTAACGATTTTAATGGAGGAGTTCTTCTATTATGGAACCTGTTTGACCATAAAAGGAAAAACAAGTAGCTCATTCGCTACTTGTTTTTTCTTTTACCCTCTATCGAGGAATTATTAATGTGCTTACAATCTCGCCTTTCGTCAATTCACTGGTTCGGTAAATCTTCTGGCAAAAGGGTTTCAGGCTGAAATCCATACCAGATTGCCCTTCGTCCAACAAAATACCCGTTACCGTGAAATGATACGCGGCCTGTGCCGCCTGCAATTCCTGCTGGCAGGCATCGGGCAACTCACATTCGCCATCCGTGATGAAAACCACATCGGCCTTTTCAAAGCCCTCAGTGTCCATCAATTGGATCACTTCACGGATGGGGCGTTCAAAGTTGGTGCCGCCGCCGAGGAATGTTTCCGCAGCAGTCAGTTTATCCTCCAGCGTGTATTCGCCTGGAGGGAATATGTCCACCTGGCAACTGCTGCTTCCGGCAAAATGGATCAGCGCAAATCTTCTGTGGCTCTCAGCGGCAATCTCCAGCAGGGTCATGGCTACCGCCTTACCCCATGCCGCAGCTTCACCTTCGGTGGAACCGGACTCATCCAGACAGCAGATAATGTCGCCCATATCACAAGGTCATGGACGCGCTGACAAGGCAAGACGTAGCGAAGGAATAACCGCATTTTGTGATTGGTTACGAGCGCCAAATAATGCGTAAATTATAGGTTGATTTTTACCTATGTACAGGTATAATAGGCATAGGAGGTGTTCACGATGACCATTGATACAAAGACGATCGTTTCGGTCACCGAAGCGAATCAGAACTTCTCGCGGGTAACGCGCATTGCCGAGAAGAACGGGCAGGCGGTGATTTTCAAAAACAATAAGCCCAAATATATGCTGGTGGATCTGGATGTGTCCCCCATGATCGATATGACCGATGATGAGAAGATCGACGTTGTGGCGGCGCGCATCCTGAAAAAGTATAAGCCCGCATTTATGGAGCTTGCAAAATGATCAAGTTTTCGAAAGATAAGGTGTTGCTGCTCCACAAGCTCATCGCCCAGGAAACAGGCGGCAGTATCGGTGTCCGGGATGAAGCCCTGTTGGATTCCGCATTGGAGAACGCCTTTGCCGGCTTTGACGGGCAGGAGTTCTATCCTACCAAGGAGGAAAAGGGCGCACGGCTCGGCTATACGCTCATCTCCAACCACGCTTTTGTGGACGGCAACAAGCGCATCGGTATGTACGTTATGCTGACGTTTCTGGAAGTGAACGGGATACACATGGAGTGTACCAATGAGGAGGTTGTGGAGGTCGGATTATCCGTTGCCTCCGGCACAATGGACTACGACTCGCTTCTCCAATGGGTGCGCGGCCACAGGAGCTGATGGTTTTGAAGGAAGTCGATAGGCGGCACGCCTACTCTTTGATTACAGCGTGGTCATTTTTGAGCCGCCATACAGCCTGACCCAAACCGTGACCCAAACGCGGAAACGAGCGGGTAGTATCGGGCGGACACAGTGGACGTTCTGCTGAACCGAAAGCATGCAAAAGGGACGGAAAGCGTTGGTATCCAAGGCTTTCCGACCCTCATCGTATCTTCGCACGCAGGAGGTCACTGGTTCGAGTCCAGTAGTCTCCACCATTAGAAATCTGGCGCAAAAGCGATTTTTGCGCCAGATTTTTTTGTAGAAGCACCATGCGCCTCTGATTCATATTTCCGCACATTCGCCATGCCTACTCCTACAGCGTAACTCCAAAAAGTATATATTTTCTTCCAAACTGTCCGGGCAGTCAGGTCCAATCCCCGGTGGTCCCTACGGGCCTCTGGCAGATCCGTCAGCCAGAAATTGACAGGAGAGCCTCTTGCAAAAGCGAAACTTTGCAAGAGGCTCTCCTATCTTTGGTCAGATCTCGACCTCGATCCCAGCCTTTTCCAAAATGGTGGGGACGTTGCGCTCCGCGCCGATTGCCATAATGTGTACGCCGGGGCAGAGAGCTTCTTCTTTGATTTGGCGAATCAGATCAGCCGCCATTTCTATACCCAGCTTCCCGGGCAGGCCCTTGACGCCCTTTTCCTTGCCCTCGGCGGCGGCTGCGGCCAGACGGTCGATCATATCCTGCGGCACGGCGATGCCGGGGACGTTCTCGTTCATGTATCTTGCCATGCCGGCGGCCTTCAGCGGGATGATGCCGGCCATGATGTGG
>ERZ825137.1262-NODE-1262-length-33249-cov-4.483069_pt1 | contig 33249 bp, 28 predicted proteins | sample MGYA00519873_ERZ825137 | MGnify/ENA primary metagenome ERZ825137 (study PRJEB31778, sample SAMEA3449190) | human gut metagenome | biome: human gut; feature: human-associated habitat; material: faeces | place: United Kingdom | collected 2010/2012 ...
GATGAGTTTAAACGAGAACAGCGCATGACACAGTTTATTTTACGCCCCCTACGGGTAACTACCAGTTTCGGGTACGTTCCACTAACGGAGACGGTGTATGGGTAGATAATGTCCGGACTTTAGAGATTGAAATTCTCCCCTCTTTTTGGGAAACACCGTTGGCTTGGCTGCTTTATCTTATTACACTTGTATTGGCCGGTTATATTACCATCAAACTGCTGTCAACTTTCTATAACTTACGCAACAAGGTATACATAGAACAACAGCTTACCGACATCAAATTACGTTTCTTTACTGACATTTCGCACGACTTGCGCACTCCGCTCACGTTAATTACAGCTCCGCTGGAACACCTTCTACAAAACCAAGAGCTTCCTGCCTTTGCTAAAGAACAACTAACGCTTATAAAACGGAATGCCGATCTGATGTTGAAGCTCGTCAATCAGATTCTGGATTTTAGGAAACTGCAAAGCCACAAGATGAAGTTAACCGTTGAACAGATTGAGGCAGTTGCTTTTATTTCTCGGATTATGCTCGATTTCAAGCACTTGGCTCAAGAGCAACATATCCTATTTACCTTCACCCATTCTATACCGGAATGCTATATATGGGTAGATGCCGACAAACTGGAGAAAATTTTGTTTAACTTATTATCAAATGCTTTCAAATACACCGAATCGGGAAAACAGATAGAGATTTACATGGAAAAAGACGAAAAACACCTCCATATAGAAGTTAAAGATGAAGGTATCGGTATTCCCTTGAATAAACAAAAAGATATTTTCACCCGTTTTGCCAGTCTCAACAATTCTTCCATTTTAGGAGTGCCCTCAACAGGTATCGGACTTTCTATTGTTAAAGAGTTGGTAGAATTGCACGGAGGAAACATCTCCCTGACGAGTAAAGAGGGAGAAGGAAGTTGCTTCAGAATAACATTGCCGCTGGGCAAATCGCATTACAGTTCCGACACTGAGTTCGTACTACAAGACAGCTATCCGGAAACAGTCGATATGGAGAAAACAGACGATGCAAAAGAAAATGCCGTATTGTCTGAACAGGAGACCATGTTACCCAATGCACCCTGTATATTATTGGCAGAAGATAATCGCGACATGCGTTCATTTCTACGCGGTATCTTCGAAAACGAATTTCAGATTCTTGAAGCACCCAACGGACAAGCTGCATTGGAGATGGCTCGAAAGTATGTACCCGAAATCATTATCAGCGACGTGATGATGCCCGTTATGGACGGATTACAATTAGTTACCCAATTAAAAAATGAGCTGCAAACCAGTCATATCCCTATTATTCTGCTGACCGCCAAATCAGCTATAGAAAGCAAACTGGATGCCATGAAAGAAGGAGCTGACGATTACATTACCAAACCATTCAGTGCCGCATATTTGAATGCACGTGTAGAGAATCTGCTGACACAACGCAAAAAGTTACAAGCGCTCTATCGCCAAAGCCTGATGACCATAAATCCGGACGAAAGTGAGCAGAGAGAGGCAGAAGAATTCCTTTCTGAACAGGATCACAAGTTTATGGATAAGTTACTTGAGTTTATGGAAGAACACCTAAGCAACGGAGATTTGAATGTGGACATGCTGGTTAAGCATTTTTACATGAGCCGTTCCAGTTTCTTCGCCAAACTGAAGATGTTAACTGGACTTTCTCCCATTGAATTCATTCAGCAAATGCGAGTAAAACGGGCGGCAGAACTTATAGAGGAAAATAAATACAGCATGTCTGAGATATCCGTCATGGTAGGAATCAATGACCCACATTATTTCAGCCGCTATTTCAAAAAAGCCTATTCCATTACCCCGACCGAATACAAGAAAAAAATATTGGCAAAGAAGTGAACGACACAAAACATAAAATGCTAAAGCGACTTCTATTCAGATAAGCAATATTGATTACTACAGAGTATATCTTCTGAAAAGTCGCACACCAAGGCCTTCTTTATTCATTACTTCATACCTAATTTATGTATGCACAAACGTAAAAGTTCTTTGTACACAAACGGGAAATTGATAACATATAAAAGCAGGCATGCTGTTTCCAACATGCCTGCCTTATATACAAATAATCTGTTACGCCATTTTTCCTACAAATGGTATAAATTCAACAGGTTATTTTATTAATATCCCGGATTCTGATATTCCTCAGGATTGTCTATCAGCAACAATTCTTTATCAGGAATAGGACGCAAATAATGTACGTCTTTATTAAAGCTCGTGATTTGTGGATTTGCCAATGCGATACGTTCTTCAAAAGCACGGAATCTCTTCAAAGTCATCCAACGACTCCATTCGCCAATCATCTCACGGGCATACTCATCCAACAAGAACTTTTGGTTTACCTCATCCTTACTTACATCCATACTACCATCGTTTCCTTCGCAAGCACGGCTACGGAGTTTTGTCAAACGCTTTGCCGCTCCCTCGTTATCGCCTAATCTCCAATTGATTTCAGCCGACAACAAGTATGTTTCACCCAAACGGTAAATAATACAATCTGCTGCAGAATAGGGCTTAGAAGCATTTGTGCCGGCATACAGACTCGGACAGTCCATTTTCTTCAAACTGGGGAAAAACTTCAATGGTTTTGCCGGATCAGCATAGTTGTCCTCTATATTATAGATAGCATACCGACAAGCATCCCTTTCTGCCTGAGTGTAGGTTTTGCGTGAAATATACACAGCCGTATCACCCAATGTAATATCATACTTCGCATTACCTACACGATTGGCGTTCAGTCCGTAACGTTGCGCGTCGCCTGATTCCCAGGTATAACCGTCTCCGTTTGCATTGGTAGGTTTATTCACATAATAGGTATCTTTAAAGAATGCTTTGTAACGTTTATCTTTCTCGCCATACAAATCGAGCATATACTTACTAGGCTCCATATAACAGTTGCCTTTGGCTAACTTGGGAACCGTATAACCATTCACCTTGGTAGCATAGCTGGCTGTCATACCCGACAGATAAATACCGGATGTGTTGGCATTATAAGCTTCAGTATGTTTCCAGACACGATTATAATAGTTACCTCTCGGATTATAAGACTGAATGGTAGAATGACAGACAATAAACAGCGCTTCCTCATTTGTCTTGTTATTATTTTCATTGAACACTTCATCAACATCCTCATAGAGTTTCACTCCATAAGTAGAAGCATGATCAATCAACTCATCAGCAGCTTCTTTAGCCAATTGCAAATATCTTTTGCTTTCGTCTGCACTCAAGGCTTGAGTATTACCCAACCCATCTGTGTAAGTGGCATACGTCAGGCAAGCTTTTGCATATAAATGATAGGCAGCCGCACGAGTTACATGCCCTCTTACTGCTTGTTTAAGAGGCAAATGAGTTTTGGCAAAATCCAAGTCTTCGATAATTACTTTATAGAAATCGTTCACTGTACTGCAAGGCAACACCGGCAACGCTTTACCGGCCGGTTCTAACGGAAGATATTTGCCTCCCCAGTTTTCTACAATATTGTACAAAGCATGCGCGCGGATAAACCGTGCCTCACTGACCAGCTCATTAATTCGTTCCTGACTCAGGCCCTCGACTTTATCGGCATAATAAATCGCCGCATTACAAGCGCTTAACGTACCGTAAAATCCTGAATAGCTTTCATTTAATAAGCCAGAAAAAGAGCCTTCGTAACGCAACACCTTACTCCAGTTGCCATTCGTTCCCCCGGGATTGGTATCTTGCCAAATATCGGTTCCGCCTTCGGCTGTCACAATATAAGTATCCTCAGCCTGTCCATATATGATGCGGATCATATCATAATAGCAGTCATTTACCTTCTTTTCATATCCCTCAGGAGTGGTCCACTCTTTTTCGGTAGACATACCGGAAGGATTAAATTCGTCCAAGCTGCAACCATAAGTAAACAATAGTATGGCAGCAGCCGATATAGAGAGTAATGTATGTTTTTTCATTAGTATATAAGTTTTTAGAATGAGATATTAATACCAAATACATATTGTTTCGACAATGGTGCATCATCATCGTCACCACCCTTTTCAGGGTCGTAATCTTTCAAGTAATCGCATTTTGTCCAAATGAACGGGTTACTTGCAGTAAAGTATATACGAGCGCGGTCAATCTTCAATGCGTTCAGCCACTTTTTAGGTAAGGTATACCCCAATGTAATATTCTTCACTTTCAAGTAAGAGCCATCGAAATAATTAGCCCACTCCTGATAAGGATCTTGCCCGTTCGATATGCTTGCATCCGGACGCGGGAAGCGTGCATTTTGATTTTCGGGAGTCCAATAATCGCATACTTTCGGCGACGGAGTAAGACCATCGGTACGATACCATCCGGTCAGTCCGTAATTAATAGTCCAGTCCCAACGAGCAATCAACAGAATACTCAAATCAAAATCCTTATAAGTAAAGTTATTAAGTAAACTTCCCGACCATTTTGGAGAAGCATTACCCAATACATAATAATCGTCGGTATTTAATTTTCCATCCGGCGTACCATTCTCCGCAATATGTACCTGTCCCGGTTTCTGACTATATTTGGCAGCCTCTTCCGCTTGGTCCGTACTCCATATTCCCGCATACTTATAGCCATAGTAGGTTTTGATAGCCTCACCGGGAATCAAGTAATAATCGCCAAACTGAAGCGGTCCGTCGCTAGTAGTTTTGATAACTTCTTCCTTGTTGGTAGAGAACGAAAGAGTAGTGTTCCAAGTAAACTTGGGACCAATAAAGTTACGGCTGGTAACACTCAGCTCAATACCGGTGTTACGGGTTTCGCCTACATTCGACCAGATTTTGAAAGGAGAAGAAGCATAGCCTCCTGCCGCATACGGAAGACTCTTCTCAAACAAAATATCTTTTGTATCCGTACGATACCAGTCGAATACCACGCTCAAACGGTCGTTGAACAGACCCAAATCGAAACCGAAGTCAAGCATATATGATTTTTCCCATCCCAAGTTCTTATTGGCAATCGACGAAGAGTATCCACTGTAATAAACCGGAGTATCCTGGAAACCTATCACACCCGTACGACTGAAGTCTAACGTAGCGTATTCCTTAGCACCGGCATTACCCGTCACACCATAACTGGCACGCAATTTCAAGTTGGATATCTGCTTTACATCCTGCATAAATGCTTCGTCGCTGATACGCCATGCCACAGCCCCCGCTGGGAACACATCCCATTGATTACCTTTAGCCAAGATAGACGAGCCGTCCCAACGACTGCTCAATGTCAATAAGTAACGGCCTTTGTAGCTATAGTTAAGACGACCTACATACGACATTTTCTGGTTACCTACATATTTAGACGATACAGACGGAGTACCGGTAGCCGCACCTAAATTATGGTATGCATAATAATCGGTATCGAAACCGTTACCTGTAGCAGTAACCTCTTCTCTACGATCTTTCGACCACTCCGTAACTCCGGTTATCGTAAAGTCGTGTTCGTCATTAATCTGGAAATTATAAGTCAGGATATTCTGCCATTTATAATTATAAGTGAATTTGTTAGGGATGGCAGCTTTCACATCGTTTTTCTCCAATCCCTGATAAGATTTCTTTCCGGCATATTGGCTATCCTTTACGTTACGAAAATATCCGCCTAACACACTCTTGAACGAAAGTCCTTTTATCGGAGTTATTTCCACGTACATTTGCGGATTAACACTTAAAGTCTTCACATTATGCACATAACGTCCTTCACCCATATCCGACAACGGGTTGATATTACTGGTATCTCCACACGGATAATCTACCAAATTACCTTCTTCATCATACGGAGTACCGAGAGGCGGAGTACAAATAATACGATTCCATATACGGCTGGAACGTTTATCGTTCTTTGAGTACATGGCATACAAGTTCAATCCGTACTTCACCATTTCGTTTGCTTTGAAATCGAATTTCGCACGGGCAGAATAACGTTCCAACTCATCACCTTTCAATAAACCTTCCAGATCATAATATCCTAACGAGAAATAGGAAGTCATACGATCATTAGAATAAGAGGTACTTAAGTTGTAGCTGGTAGTGGTACCGGTTTGAGAAGCCAAATCGAACCAGTCCACCCACTGGTTATTATCGATGAATCCTTGCATATAACTTGGAAAAAGGTTGGCATCGTCGGCCGGACTATTCCATGCGCCGGCTGTCTTTTGGGCTTCGCGACGGAAGTTGATATAATCTTGCCCACTATTCATTTCCGGGAAACTGGAAATTACGTTCCAACCGTAGTAAGCATCCAAGTCTATGGAAAATTTATCTTTTTTCGGAGACTTGGTAGAAATGATGATTACACCGTTAGCACCCGCCGCACCATACACAGCAGTGGAAGATGCATCTTTCAAAACTTCAATAGAAGCGATATCATTCGGATTCAGTTCGTCGTAAGACCCTTCCATACCATCGATGATAAACAACGGGGTATTAGAACCATGTATAGAACGGGTACCACGGAGAGTCATGTTCACTTCCGAGCCGGCTTCACCGCTAGAACGGGTAATGTCCAAACCAGCCACTTGTCCCTGAATAGCTTCTACAACATTGCTGGTGGGCATACGAAGGATATCTTCACTCTTTACAGAAGCGACCGCTCCAGTAAGATCGCGTTTCTTAACCGTACCGTAACCAACTACTACCACTTCGTCCAATACCTGATTGTCCGGTTTTAATGCTACTGATAAGTTTTTTTGATTACCGACTTTGATTTCCTGAGTTTGATAGCCGATATAAGAAATTACAAGTACGGAACTAGGAGAAACATTGAGCAAAAATTTACCATTGAAATCTGTAACGGTTCCGGTATTGGTTCCTTTAACTAATACAGAGACTCCAATCATCGGTTCACCGGTCTCATCCACAATAGTACCGGTTAGTGTTTTGTCTTGAGTTACGACCTGAAGATCAGTTACTTTACCCCCCCCCAATGGATTTTCAGCCATTGCAGGAAAAGCCAACGACATCATCGCGGCCGAAAGTCCCCATACAAGGAATCTACTGCCTTTGACGCTTGTAAGAAAGCGCACGGTTCTTTGTTTTCTTTTCATGTTTTTAGGTTAACAATTTGTTTTTATAACTAAATTCGAGGGTTTTTATTAGCATCTATGATGAAATAAAAACACCTTTTTTACTCTTCTAAATATTCTTTCATCTCTTTCATAGTAACCGCGAGTCTTCTTATTTTTATAAGGAATCTCATTTTCTTTTTTCACTCCCCATAACAGAATAAAAGTCCGGCGAAATCACTTCGACGGACTTTTTAGCGCATAATTAATAACTATATAAAACCGAAAAAATAGAAATTCTTAAAATTCATCATGTTTTTCATTCTTTATTCTTTTAGCAAACGCACTCCCGAAACTGTTTTATTCGTCACAGAGCCGGAAGCGACTGCTTGCCTATAGAATCAACACTCTAATGTTGTCCGCTAAATATATTTGTGAGTTAACGTTGCAAAGATATAGGGGCTATTTCTAAATGAAGTGTAATATCTGTTTTTATAAGTTCACAAACTAACAAAAATGTAGGTGTACAATTTGGTAAAGAGCTAAAATACACCTTTTAATCGAAGAAAATCAATATTGAAAGTTTCCCTTTTTCATATTGAATGAAATATAATCCGCAGAAAATTGATTCTTTATCCTCTATTTCTTATGCACGATTATTTCCTTTAATAACCTGAATAACTTGTGGCGAATTTTTCACCCGATCGACAATTTATGATAAAATAAAAAACAATCTATGTTAGTCCATATTAGAGATAAAGAAAGAGAAGAATGGTATCTCTTACTTCTGTTTTCAATTATACAAACAGCGAATTTCTTCAGGAAGATATCCACTCCGAATACGCCACTCCTGTGGATAGAGGTTATTGGCACGGTTTCCTATATTTTTGGCAAAACCAACCGGAATATTATGGTAAGTAAGCAATACATAGCCACGTGGTACATCTGTTTCCAAGGTTATGGTTTCCTTGCGCAAATAAGCGATCGTTTGATCATAAGTTAGAGAAACTCGGGGAAAAGCGGCGACATTTAAATCGGTACTCATGGCTAAACAATGATGCGGAACGCAATCCTTACCTTTCAACTCACACACGGTGATACCGGCGTGAAGGACTTTTAAATACCGGAATAGCTGCTGATACTTTTCCTGATGCAAAATCGGAAAAGCTGTAATCCGATTTTCATGGATATCCCATTGATATGCATCGGCATGCAACAAATATTTTTTGCATTCAGCCGGAACTGATAATGTTTTAGTCCCATTCTTCCCGCCTTTATTTTTAACTTTCATCCTATACGCCTCTTCTTTTTCAGAAAAATCTTCTCCATCTGGTTTGCGCAGCACTGCAAGAAAGAATCCCTCCCCTCTGGTCCGATGAGGAAAGAAATGATAAACGGGAAATTCTGCGTCCGATAGATTCCCTGTTATATTCCACTCCGGCGCTATGGGAACCGGCAAAACTTCCGCTCCAAAATGGTGCCTTATCCAGGCTACATTCTCTTCGTTCTCATACATATTATATGTACAAGTACTATAAATAAGCAACCCACCGGGCTTCAACGCTTCCCATACATCCAACAGGATACTACGTTGACGGTCTCGGCAATTACGTACGTTTTCGGCACTCCACTCATCGATGGCTCCTTTGTCTTTACGGAACATACCTTCGCCCGAACAAGGGACATCTGTAAGAATAACATCAAAAAAAGAAGGTAAAACCGCAAAATCTGCTGGAGCATTTTGAGTGACAACTACTTCGGGATTACCCCATTTAATTATATTTTCCGCCAACACTTGCGAACGGTTACGAACCAGCTCATTGGCAACCAACAAACTTCCTTCCGGCAATACAGAACGGATATGAGTAGACTTCCCTCCGGGAGCGGCACACAAATCGAGCATCGCTACCGGGCGTGTTACATATTTGCGTAACACTTGTTCCACAAACATTGAGGAAGCCTCCTGCACATAATAACATCCGGCATGAAATAGAGGATCGAATGTAAAAGTTGGTCTTTCTCCCAAATAATAGCCTGTAGAGCACCACCCGACTTTTGAAAAAGAAGCAAATACGGAATCCATCTCTTCTCCGAAAGAAAGCTTTTTCTGATTGATACGTATACTCACCGGAGGATCCTGTAACAAAGCTTTTTCCAAACACATGTAAGCCTCTTCGCCCAAAAGTTGGCGAGTATAATTTATAAAGTCTTCAGGCAGATTCATATCATTTGCTTATTTACGGGCAAATATACGGTTTTCAGGCAAAAATTTAACACACATTCCTCTTTTTATCCCTTTTTATTGTAGTTTTGTTTAAAAAAAAACCTCCACTTGCAACCAAACAAAGAAATGGTTACGTCTAATATGCAAATAAACCACATTATTAGTTACGCAAATAACTAATAATGTCAGAAAGCATAACTATATTAGTTAGAAAAATAAGTTCGTTAGTTGTGAGATAAAGAAAAAACATCCATTTTCAAACAAGAAATACGGAACAGAAAATAACAATTAAAATAAAAATAGTATGAAACAGATTTTTGTAACACTGGTCTTTCTTCTAGGTATGATGTGCTCCACGCAAGCACAAACCAACAAACAAACTGTCACCGACAATCAGCCCCATACCGCCAAACAAGTAAAAAAGGCGGTGGCGACAACCTCGTCGAGTAGCGTTACCGTAGTATCCAATACTACAGATGCCGAAATGGCAAGAATAGACTCCCTTATCCAAGCTAAAGTTAATAAACTAACAGAGAAAAAAGTAGAGAAAGAAGTCAGAAAATGGAAACAACGGTATGGAGTAGAAATAAAAAGTGAGGATACTTTATTTAAGCTTCTGAAAGAAACGAAAGTAATGGGTATTATAGTTACTATACTATTCTGTGGTTTCCCTCTTATTTTATTAGGAATTATTCTGTATTTCCGATACAAAAGCAAAAAAGCAAAATATGAGGTAATGAAACAAGCTTTGGCGTGTGGTAAGAACCTTCCTTCCGACTTCACAGCGAAAGAAATCATAGCCCCGATTACAGGAAGTAACTATGATATCTTGTGGAGAAAAGGTATTAAAACATTCTTCCTTGGGCTGGGAATAGCTTTCTTCTTAGGTTTTCTCACCAACAGTGAATTGTCTTCTATCGGTATATTGATTATGTGTATTGGAGCTGGACAAATCGTTTTAGCTTGGTTCCCTTCCGCTTCATATGTAAAAAGCGTCTACAACAAAAGCAAACAAAAAGAAATGTTGTGGGAAGAACAACCAGGGTTCCACGGTCACAATTCTGAGAACCAAAAGGAAAAAACAGAAACAAAAGATAGCAAAACTTCTATTTATGCTCCAAAAGAAGATAAAAACGAGACGGAAGAAATTAACTCAAAAGCCGGTACGGATGTCATCAATGCTCAGACGAAAGAAGAGATAGCAACCGATACAACGACAACCGGCACAAACGGGTCTGAAGAGAACCCATTGTCAGACAGAGAGAATTCCCCATCGGATACAAATAAAGAATAGACTGAAGAATAATGCAACAACTCAACGACATATCGTTGGTGGCACAGGTGATTGTATTTCATAATAACCGCGCATTCGATGAGCTGGTAAAGAAATACCAATCACCCGTGCGGCGTTTCTTTCTCCATCAAACCCTGGGAGATAAAGAGTTAAGCGATGATTTGGCACAAGAGACCTTTATAAAGGCTTACGTAAACCTAACATCGTTTAAAAATCTTTCTAATTTCTCAACGTGGCTTTACAGAATTGCGTACAATGTTTTTTATGATTATATTCGCAACCGTAAGAACATGGAAGGACTGGAAACTAAACAGGTAGACGGTTCTTACCATACCGAACAGGAGAATGTCGGAACTAAAGTGGATATTTACGAATCGTTGAAGCATTTAAAAGAGGAAGAAAGAATTTGTATCACTCTCTTTTATATGGAAGATCTCGCCATCGACAAAATTTCAACGATTACAGGTATGCCCAGCGGAACAATCAAGTCACATCTGTCAAGAGGTAAAGAAAAACTTTCAAACTATTTAAAACAAAATGGGTATGGAGAAAATAGATGAGGATATCATTATCCGGTTCATGCACGAACAAAAGGAAGAGGTGAAAGACAATGGCTTCTCGCATAAAGTAATGCGCCATCTGCCTAAACAGCATAGATGGGTTAATTGGATATTCAATATCCTTTGTACGGCTTTATGTCTATACCTGTTCTACCTACTTAACGGAGTGGAAATTTTGTATAATACCCTGAAAGAGTATACCCTGTCTTTCGCTCAGAATTTCATGGAGAACGTTAACCCCATGACTCTTGCGATTGCTCTAGGAATACTTATAATTGTAGGAATAAGTAAAGCTTGTTATTTGGAAGACTAACAAAAGAAAAAATAGGGTATTCATTCCACTTATCAAAAAGCAGCAACCGGACTAACCGATTAAAACGGAGTTTATCATCCGGAGTGTCTGTCGAAGAAAGTATATGACAAAACTTCTTTTGAAAAAGTTCGAAGTTATAATCCATAACTTTGATAATATCAAAGCCGTTTTAGCTTCCAATACATGAGCTAAAACGGCTTTACAAGGTAAAATAAAGGGATAGTTATAAATTATATGTTTCATCTCTCATAAATAGAACTTTCCCATATCCCCTTTTTATATCTTTAAGCATTATCCCAAACCAAGATATTCAATAAAATATCCCTATTACTTTATGAATAAAGCAAGTGCTATTTCTTTTAATTCCTCTATTTATTTATCTTTCAACTAAGTAAAAAGAATACACCTCTTTCTACTACTAAAAGATTCTCCCACAAAGGCGGAACTTCAATACAGGATAGACTTTTACTTTATCCAGAATCTCTGAAAAATCATCATCGACATCTGTTTTATTCAGCAGTTCATCTATATTCCCTGTATCGGAATATACTTTCGGAGTACCATGAAACTGAACACCCAACTCAAACATAAAACCAAGACGCTTATGAGGTACGGCACGTCCTATACCAATACCCAGATATGGACGGAATCCGTTAACTTTTATACCACCTCCTACATTACCATTTTCATCAATCGGCAATTTATAATCACCGATAATAATTCCGGCTTGATCGCCATACTGGTCATATAACTCCTTCAACTCCTGACTGTGTCCTTTAATCTTCACCAGTTCGCTACCACCAAAATACGCTCCACCAGCAATGAAGAAACTGGAGCTTTTAAACGGATAAATATTCAACAACAAGCTGGCTTGTGTTCTTTTCAAACCACCTTCTATATTTACCGGCGAAACATCGGTACTTCCCGAACCTGGTACATCCAAATCTACGTCAACATCCGTATCAATATTAATACCTGGCATAATGTCAAGCCCTGCACGAAGCATGAAATGTCTGTTCAGAGTAGTGGATGCATCAATGCCAATACCCATAGTAGACGCACTGACACCTACTGACAAACGATTAAACAACCCCTGTTCTTTTTGAGCTTTCATTTGTGTACTCCAAGCGCCCATTGTTGCCAGAGCTACAATCAATAATAGTTTTTTCATGTTCATATTTATTTTGTTGTTTACTATTTCTTCTTACGTAAATCCCACTTATATGGATAGAGAATGCCATTTATAGTCATATCCACATATAAAAAATCCATCTTCTTATCATCAATAAGCAAATAACCGGATACCGCTTCACCCGGATGGACGGTAGTACGCTGGAGATACTCAATGTCTTCCGGTTCATTATCAGCCATTACATGTTTGTTCTCTGTCAAGTCTTTCTTTTGAATCATCCGCTGTTGGAAATCATTTAGCGTATTCATGGTTTCATCAAACATCGTGGCACCTAGATTACTGTTCAAGTTGCTCTGCTTCTCCATTTCCACCACGGCTTTTTTCTTAATCACAGCCTTCGCAGCTTTCTTTTTCTTCTTATAAATTTTCTTATAATAATCTTCACTGTCCATAAACTCGAACACCTTGCGTTCGCCTTTTTTCATGGTATAAGCAACAATGGTTGATGGATCAATATCTACATTGCTCATTGAATTGTTCGACAAGAAAAACTGCAATTCTTTATAAGACCCTACTTCATTATCCTCTACCTGTGAAACTCCGATAATTAGACCGTTTTTATTGTAATAAGGCCATGCCACTCCATTTTTGTATTCCGTTTTCATTTCTTCCGGAGAAGGAGCTACAAAAACAGGTGAATTATCTGCCGAATTATATAAAGTGCAGTTACCACGTTTGTCTGTCAAGATATATTGAGTAGAACGGTTCCCATCACTATACAATGATTGGGTACAAATCTCTCCGTTCTCGGAAAATATCGATTCAATGCCTTCACGTTTTCCATCGCGCATGTTTACATATTCATGAATTAAGCCCGACTCATAATAAGTAATGTACAACCCAGTTATGGCTCCCTCCTGATAATGACAAACCTTAGAAGGCTTGCCGTTATCGTAATAGGTAATTTGCTTGCCGTTCAACACACCTTGTTTATAGGCTCCCGCTTCCGACGGTTTTCCTGACTCATTATAAATGATGTATTCGCCCTCAAGAACTCCATCCCGATAATTGTATGAACGAGAAGGTTTTGTCGATTTATAATAATGGGTATAAAGACCTGTAAACTTAGATTGTTTATCATTCGACGGAGAAAGTTCTATAAAATCGCCTTCCCCTTCCAATTCACCCGTTATATAAAACGTACGGCTTTTTTTTGCAGCTAACGAATCTGCAGGATAAAGTGCATAACGAAAATAAGAAGCAAAAGCTTTATTTTTTATTGCTCGCCAATTATTGTCATAATAAATAGTATCTATCCGGTCTTGAGGTATTTCTATCACCGGAATAGTATCTTGCACTACTTCCCTCTCCACTTTTCCTTTCTGTTTTTTTGATTGAGCCATACTGCAAAAGAAAGGCAAAGAAAACACCATAATCGCCCACATTAATCTTGCATTCATATTTATAGAGTTATTAATCTGTTAAAAGACACTTAATATTATATCAACCTAAAGAAATATATACCTCTATTTCTTGGTCAAAATTCTTTGAAACATACTCTCTCCTTCTCTATAGAAATACCGTAACTAATTTCTATAAGTTAAAGTCAACTAATTATGGTTGTAAAAATACTAATTTATAAAAATATCACCTTTCTTTATTCTTTATTTTAACATCAATTAATCATAGTAAGAATAAGGGTTTCTAAATGCCTGACTAAATTCTATATATAGGATAATATTTTTTATAAAATGAAATAAACTGCAAAAGAGTTATCAATTAACCAAGATATAAGTCAACTGTTACCGAAGAGGTTAACTGCCCACTCTTTCTATAAGAATTCATGTACATCCAAGGTTCGAGCGTTTGGTTCATTAATTTTAATCACTGCTGTCCCGTTAGAAGATATATATGCTACTGTATCTAATTAATAATCTATCGATTACGAGCATGCTTTAAATAAACGGATTTGAATTTATATTCTTTATGAGATTCATTAGATAATAAATCATACAGCCTATATATTCACACTTTATTATGGTATTTCAACGAGAAAATAGGGATCTCACAATTTAATGGGACACTAATGAATTTTAATATATCCTTATATCACCAAGAATAGAAAATAGCAACCTTGAATAATTAGTCAAAATATATAGACTTTATACTTCCAAAAACAGAAAACAATAGATTTAAATATAAGATGGAAACTGTTACCACTTTTTTATACTCTTACAAAAACCAACCGACCAAAAGAATATATATGGAGCTTTTTGAGTAACTTTGTCCGCACAAATCGAAAATTATCTGATATGAAACAATATTTAGACCTCTTAAACCGGATTCTTACTGAAGGCATAGAAAAAGGAGATCGCACAGGAACGGGAACCCTAAGTGTATTCGGACATCAAATGCGTTTCAATCTGGAAGACGGCTTTCCTTGCCTCACGACCAAAAAATTACACCTAAAATCTATTATACATGAGCTACTTTGGTTTTTGAATGGAGATACGAATGTAAAATATCTCCAAGAAAACGGAGTGCGTATATGGAACGAATGGGCGGATGAAAAGGGTGACTTGGGACACATTTATGGCTATCAATGGCGTTCATGGCCCGATTATAATGGAGGACATATCGATCAAATAAAAGAAGCGATAGAAACGATTAAACACAACCCGGATTCGCGGCGCATTATTGTCAGCGCATGGAATGTTGCAGATTTGAACAATATGAATCTTCCTCCCTGTCACGCTTTTTTCCAGTTTTATGTGGCAAACGGACGTTTAAGCATGCAAATGTACCAACGTAGTGCTGACACTTTTTTAGGAGTACCTTTTAATATTGCCTCTTATGCCCTGTTATTACAAATGGTGGCTCAAGTAACAGGTTTAAAAGCTGGAGATTTTATCCATACTTTGGGCGACGCACACATTTATTCCAACCACTTGGAACAGGTAAAATTACAACTGACCCGTGAACCGCGACCTTTACCCACAATGAAAATCAATCCGGAGGTAAAAGATATATTCAACTTTAAATACGAAGATTTCCAATTAGAAAATTATAACCCATATCCACATATTCCAGGCAAAGTTGCCGTTTAAAATTATGACTCAGCAAATATCTATTATTGTTGCCATAGCACAAAACAATGCCATAGGCAACGAAAACAAATTATTGTATTGGCTACCGAATGACCTGAAGCGTTTCAAAGCGTTAACTACAGGTCACACTATTATAATGGGACGACGCACTTTTGAATCTTTGCCTAAAGGAGCTTTGCCGAACCGACGAAATATTGTGTTATCTCGTCAGGAAGGGATACAATTCGAAGGAGCCGAATGTTTTCGTTCATTAGAAGAAGCATTGGAACAATGCCAACCGGAAGAAGAAGTATATATTATAGGAGGAGCTAGCGTATATCGCCAAGCTCTACCATATGCCAAGAAACTTTATATTACTCGTATAGAAGATACTCCTATTTCCGCAGATGCTTATTTTCCCGCTATCGATTTGAAAGAATGGAAAGAAACAGAAAGAGATGCGCATCACAAGGATGAAAAACACCTCTTTCCTTATACTTTTATAAATTACGAACGAATCTAATCTTCATCATCTTTTTCGCTCAGATTCAAAATCGGCATCTGGCGTTTAATAGCTTCGTTGAATGAAATGATTGTTTCCGATCGGGACAACCCTAATGGCTGCAACTTATCATGAATAATGTTCAGCAAATGATGATTGTTCTTTGCGTAAATCTTAATGAACATATCATACTGTCCTGTAGTGAAATGACATTCCACTACCTCAGGAATCTTTTCCAAGGCCTTTGTCACGGAATCAAACTGTTCCGGATCTTTCAAAAACAGTCCGACATATGCACACGTTTCGTATCCGATTTTTTCCGGATCTATCACATACTCTGAACCTTTCAAAATACCTAAATTTGTCAACTTCTGAATACGTTGATGAATAGCTGCCCCTGAAACATTACAAGCCCGGGCTACTTCTAAAAACGGAATACGGGCATTTTCGGCAATAAGCCGCAATATCTGCTCGTCTAAAGAGTCTAATTGATGGTGTCCCATTCGTGATATAATTTTATATTTAAACACAAATATATACATTTTCATATCGCAAAGACATAAATTCTAAGTATATTTTAAATAAATCGAATAATTTAACAAAATTCAAAAATGAACCTTTTCCCAATAATAAGTTTCTTTTTTAAGATAAATATTGAATACAAAGAATAATTGTATCTTTGCCTAAAACTATATAACTATGAAAAAAATTATATGTATCATTCTGCAAGTGTTGTGCATAGGAACAATTACGGCACAGACATTTGAAAATTATTTTGAAAATAAAACATTAAGGGTGGATTACATCTTTTCGGGAAATGCAACCCAACAGTATATTTTTCTGGACGAACTTTCCCAAACGCCACAATGGGCGGGACGCAAGCATCACTTATCCGAACTGCCTTTGGCCGGTAACGGGGAAATAATCATGAAAGATGCATCAAGCGGTCAAACCATATACCGTACTTCTTTCTCTAGTTTATTTCAGGAATGGCAATCTACGGAAGAAGCAACCCGCTTGCAAAAGTCTTTCGAAAATACTTACCTGTTGCCCTACCCGAAACAAAAGGCAGAAGTGACTATTTCTTTGAAGGATGTGCATGGGAGAACTTGCTGTTCATTAACGCATACCGTTGACCCTAATGATATACTAATTAAAGAAAAAGGAAGAAAGTTTATTGCTCCGCATCGTTATCTCCATAAAGGAGGCGAACCGGATAAGTGCATAGATGTCGCCATATTGGCTGAAGGTTATACAGCTTCAGAAAGTGACTTGTTTTATCAGGACGCAACCATAGCGTGTGAAGCTTTATTTGAACATGAACCTTTTAAAAGCATGAAAGACCGTTTTAATATTGTAGCGGTGGCTACTCCTTCGATAGAAAGTGGAGTAAGTATACCCAATAAGAACGAATGGAAAAAAACAGCAGTAGGCTCACACTTCAGCACATTTTATTCCGACCGGTATTTAACAACTCCGCATGTAAAACAAATACATGATCTAATGTCTGGTATACCTTATGAACATTTAATTATATTAGCTAATACAGATACCTACGGAGGCGGAGGCATTTATAATTCTTATACATTGACTACCGCCCACCATAAGCAGTTCCGCCCAGTCGTTGTGCATGAGTTCGGACACAGTTTTGGAGGGTTGGCAGATGAATATTTCTACGATGACCAATACACCGAAATGTACCCATCTGATACAGAGCCTTGGGAACCTAATATAACCACATTGGTTGACTTTGGCTCTAAATGGAAAGACATGTTACCGCCAAATACTCAAATTCCTACTCCACCGGTAACAGACCCAAAAAGGATTTATACAGAAGTGGGAGTTTACGAAGGTGCAGGTTATTCTTCTAAAGGGGTTTATCGGTCTACAACGGAATGCAGGATGAAGATTAATGAAGCTCCTGCCTTTTGTCCGGTTTGCCAACGTGCATTACAACGGTTAATCGAATTTTATACTGAATAAAATAGATTCTGTAAAAGCAAACTAACACACAAAAACTAAACTTGACTGTATTCGCTAAACGCAGATTAACATTTCGATTTTATGTATACGTAATGAAAGAAGGTATGGGGACTTCTTTATGAGAAGTTTTTTCATTAGTGTTTCATTAAAGTTTTAAAGGTCCCTTTTTATAGTTGATAATGAGCCCAATATAACCAATTTTAAAGTAAATGGACTTTGAATGTATATTCAATCATTTATTTCTGAAAATAAACATTTATATTTTGTAACGTACTGAAAACAAAGAACCCATATTAGCTAAATCTATGTTACTAACAACCATCATTTTTATATAAAACACTAGTAAAGTTCTTTCTTAAGCTAGAGTTCTTATAGAAATTTTACCCTCGAAACATTCATATTCATAGATAAGATTTTATTGACTTCATTTGGAAGAAACTTAAAATGAACCTTATTATTATACAAATCGAATAGAAAACAAAAAAACAACATTTGTTACCCTTTTAAAGTTTTCTTTTGAAATCTTAAACTATCCTGTTTCAAAGTTTCCTAGTTACAATCAAATCAAAAGAAATAGAAAAATAGCCTTAAAGGTTTTTCTTTCCATACGTGGCACAGATTAAAAACCCTTTAAGGCTATTATATAGAAACAAAGTCAGTCTTTTACTTATGAACAGTTTTTTTATTTCTTAGGTACAAACATAATATCTAAAATATCAGCATCTTTGAATAACTTCTTTGCAAAGTTCTGAATATCTGCCGGAGTCAAAGAATTTACAATATTCTCAAAGTTTGTCGCATCATTCGTATTGATACCTGTTCTATAATAACTATTCAACACTCCCATCCAATAGGAATTATGATGTTTACTTTGTTCCCGGTTCTTATTAATATTCAGCACAATCTTATTCAGTTCTTCGGCAGTTACACCCTCTTTTTGGATTTTTTCAAGTTCGGCATAAATCAAAGATTTCAAATGCTCCGCTCTATCCGGCTCACAATCAAACTGCATTGAAAGGGAATAGATACCAACCGGTTCACGCGAAACATCACCTTCAACGCCAACTCCGTATGTTCCACCTTCTTTTTCACGAATGTTCTCCGTATACCGAAGATTTAGAATAGAAGCTAAAACAGAAACTTCAAAGCTTTCTTTCAAATTATATGGCATTTCTTTTGAAAGTGATATTAATACAGTCGTCTTGGGAGTTTCCAACGGAAGTTCAATAACTTTCTCTACTTTTCCTTTCGGAACCCTAACTTTTCGGTCTATCCATTTTTCATTGCGATGAGTAGACGAAATAGAACCAATATATTTTTCCACCAAAGGCTTCACTTCTTCTGCATCCATATTTCCTACAATGAAAAAAGTAAAGTCGCTGGCATCTGCTATACGATCTCTATAAACCTTCTCTACTTTATCAATAGTAAGTTCACCCAAATTTTTCTGATTCATTAAAATAGTACGAGGATTATAGTTTGTAGCGATAAGTTGCATGGAATCCTGCATTATCTTATTGGGTTTCCCCTCCATTTGCTGCATCATAATACGTGTACGGTCAATAACCACTTTATGCGCATCTGCATCAAAACGAGGTTTCTCAAATCGCAAATACAACATTTGCATCATCGTTTCAAAATCTTGCGGAGTAGCGCTACCATTTACAGTTTCATACAATGAACTAATACCCACAGAGCATCCGGCTTTCTTACCAGTCAATACTTTCTTCAAAGCAATCGCATCATAATCTCCTAAACCATAAGAACCTATAAAAGAGATTGCATTACGAGCCGGAAGAAGCATGTCAATATCATATAAAGAAGTACCACCTGCGCTATATGCATTCAAACTTATATTATCTTTTTCAAAATCAGCTTTGCGGAACACAACTTTCGCTCCATTTCCTAAAGTCCACTCTTCTGCATCAAACTCCGGCAATGCTTTTACCGAAACGATGGGAGAGCCTTTCAAATTTTCATTAATCAAACTACCACCAACGGTTTGATCTTTATATGCTTCTACTGGTTTTCCTGTCATCTCCGTTACGATTGATTTAGCTTCCTGCTCCGTCAAATGTGTAACTCCTTCACTCGGACCATTTACTAAAATCACTCTATTGTTATCCTTCCACCATTCCTTAGCTTTATCCGACACTTCTTTAGCTGTAATAGTAGGCATAATCTCTTCTACTGCTTTAAAATAATCTTCAAAACGGAAAATAGCAGATTTCTCAAGAAAATGACTTTGCATATCTTCAATATAAGCATCATTAGGAGTTTTCTCTATATCTTTCAAAGCAGATTTCAAACTAGTCATCAGATTTGTTTTAGCACGTTCTAATTCTGAATCAGTAAACCCATGCTGAAGGATACGTTCGTTTTCCTGAAGAACAGCAGTCAAGGCTTCTTTCTCTTGGTTCGGTTTAGCTACAGCAGAAAGAGAATAAGCTGCATACCCCTTAACAAATCCACCTTTACCGATAGAAGCCGACATAAAAGGAGCTTTCCCCTTTTGTATCATCTCACTGATGCGGTTGGCTATCATCGTATTATAGAAACTTTGAATCAAACCGTCTTTGATTTCCTTGTATGTCATCTTTCCTGTAGGTTCATCATCTTTCCAAAAACGAATTAGCGTTACATTCGATTGAGTGGCTTCTTTATCTGTAGCTACGCAAAAATAAGTTTCATCATGCTCCGGAACTTCGAAAAAAGGTCTAGGCTCCGGATTTTTAATAGCAGGAATTGTTGAGAATAACTTCTTAATTTTTTCTTCCATCTTCACTACATCAAAATCCCCTGCAATTGCAATAGCTTCCAAATCCGTACGATACCATTTATGATAAAAATCACGGATTGTTTGAGGTTCAAAGTTCTTAATCACATCCAAGCTACCAATCACATCGCGCACTGCATATTTCGATCCTTTCAACAAAATCGGGTTCTGCTGTTCTCTAATACGCGCTCCGCTATTGCGACGTGTACGCCACTCTTCAGTAATCACTCCACGTTCATCGTCAATATCTTTTTCATCCAAGGTCAAATAATAAGACCAGTCATGAAGAATCAACAGACAAGTATCTATCAATGCTTCATTGGTAGTAGGCACCGAACTTATATTATATACCGTTTCATTCTGTGTAGTATAAGCATTTAAATTTCCACCAAAAGAAATACCATTACGTTCCAAAGTAGAAATCATACTATTACCCGGGAAGTTCTTACTTCCATTAAATGCCATATGCTCCAAAAAATGAGCCAATCCATTCTGTTCATCGTTTTCCAACAAAGCACCAGCATTACGAATAATATAAAAGCTGGCACGTTCTTTAGGCTCTTCATTATGACGAAGATAATAAGTTATGCCATTCGGCAATTTCCCTATTATAGTTTTCGGGTCATCAGGCAGGGCCTTATTCCAATCAATCTGTTGCGCATAGGAAGCCAAGCAACAACAAAATACTGATAAAAGAAGTAGTTTTTTCATGCAATTTCCTTATTTATTAAACATTACACGGCAAATGTAATGTTTTTATCCGACACCTAAATTTTAAATAACAATTATTAAAAGTAAAAGAGCAAAAAGAGGGCGACTACTTCATTTATAGCCGCCCTCTTCCCAATAATGTTTATTTTATTATTACTGACGCATCTGCGCAGAATAATTAATTTTCAATGCATACGCTTTACGAAGAGCCTGTTTGATATCGGTCACAATACCCATTTTAGTATCCTGATCGATCTTCAACGAAACTCTCATATACGGTTGGTCACTCTCACTCATGTTAGCACGTTCCTGATAAACGTAATCCATAACTTCTGATACATCAGCAAACTTATCATTCAACTGAATACGACTTTCAGAACCCATTTTCTTACGTAACTCCTCAGTAGGTCTTCCCACGTAGATGAAAGAAACCAAAGACTTCTTCTCAAGCTTTTCCAATTCAGTACCTTGGGGAACCTTAAACTCAACCTTCAATGTTACTTCACGCATAGATGTTACAATCATAAAGAAGAACAACATGGTAAAGATAAGGTCAGGCAAAGAAGAAGTATTCAATTCAGGCATTCCACGTTTCCCTTTGTTATCAAATTTTCCCATTACTTCTTTCCTCCGTAGTTTTTAGGTTCAGCCTCAGAAATCTTCTGAGGATAATAATCACGAATAGCTTCCTGCTCTTCCTCACTACACTCTGCATATTTCTTGTGGAATTGAGACATAGCGAGTTCATTTCTCAGTTCATTATAAGCCGCGATTAACTCATTTTGTACATTAAAATAAGTCTCATAGCTTGTACCACGGTCATTCTGTACAGAAATCACATGCTTATCCGTAATCATAACATTTCCGAAGAACGGAATTTGCTTAGGATGTTTCTCCGGCAAATTAGGGTCATTAGACGGATTAGTAATGAATTCTTTCGCTCTAGCCTTTAAATCCTTTATATCAATGTAATCCGAACCACACATAAGCTGGTTGCTTGCGTTCAGACGTACAGCTAACACATTCCGTTCCTTTACAATAATATCTTCGAGCTCCTGATCTTGAGGCGGAGGCGGCAATTGGCGCGCCAAACCTCTATCAGTGTCCATTGATGTTGTGATAAGGAAGAAAATGAGCAGAATAAAGGCAATATCGGCCGTTGAACTGGAATTAATCCCCGGGACACTTCTTTTCTTTCTTGCCATTTTTACTTACTTAGTTTTATAATTATCAATGATATTATTATTTTCTAAAGACTCCTGTCAGGTTAACAAGTGTAGCCAAAATAGCCACTCCCATCAAGAAATATGTAGAATAAAGGAACATGTCGGTTATTTTTAACCAAAATTTATCTTCATACAGTCCGTCACCTGTAGCAACAGCTGCGTCAGAACCCATAGCATAAGCTATACAAACGACAGCAACTAACAAGATGACACCGAGAAGAGATTTCAATGCATTTTTAGGATTATCTCTCAATGCAGAAACAAACTGAATAATTGCGGCAACAACAGCCGAAGCTACCGTTAAGCCAAAAAGAATATACATTAAGTAAATCAAAGTATCAGTATGTTCAGGAGCATTGTATTCTCCCACAATATTATTGTATCCTATACCATAGAATAACGCCAAGACAATTAGAATAACTGCAAACAAGGCATACATTATATAGTATGAGACTCTATATGATAACTTAGCCATTGTTTAATTATTTTTTATATTTCAAATTGTATTTCATAATCATATCAAGCAAAGTAATAGAAGAATCTTCCATATCGCTTGTCAATGCTTCAATCTTCGAAAGGATGTAGTTATAGAATACCTGAAGAATCAATGCTACAACCAAACCAAAGATAGTAGTGATCAAAGCCACTTTCATACCACCTGCTACAACTGTCGGAGAAATATCACCAGCTGCCTGAATTTTATCGAATGCCATGACCATACCAATCACAGTACCCAAGAATCCTAAAGACGGAGCAATCGCAATGAATAATGTAATCCAAGAGCATCCTTTTTCAAGATAACCAGCCTGAACGCCACCATAAGAAACAACTGAACGTTCAACAACATCAACGCCTTCATCGATTCTCATCAAACCTTGATAACAAATAGATGCAACAGGACCTCTAGTGTTACGGCAAACGGTTTTAGCAGCCTCAACATCACCTTTTTCCAAAGCAGCTTCAATAGAAGAAAGCAATTTTTTAGTATTTACTTCAGCAAGACTCAGATAGATAATTCTCTCAATACAGAAAGCCAAACCTAAAACCAATGCAATAGCAACCAATGACATAAAGTCGGCACTACCTTCAATGAATTTAGTTTTAATTTCTTTGTGAATACCTCCTTCAACAACTGTTTCTGTTGGAGCTGCAGCCTCATCAGCAGCAGCAACCTGTTCTGTTTGTTCAGCTGGAGCAGCAGCTTCTTCTTGAGCCATAGCCGCTTGAGTTAATCCAAATGAAAGGACTCCCATCACTGCAATAATTGCAAATAACTTTTTCATGTGTGTCTAATTTTTTAAGATTAATTAATTGATTATTACTATTTATTTTATTGTTTACATTAAGTTCTCCTTTATTCGCGGAGAGAGCGGGATTCGAACCCGCGATACGCTTTAGGCGTATACACGCTTTCCAGGCGTGCCTCTTCAACCACTCGAGCATCTCTCCTTCTTCTATGACGTTTTGCCGTCTTTCAAAATCGGCTGCAAAATACAAATAATATTGCGAATGGCAAACGATTTCAGCAGCAAATATATTCTTTTTTTTTCTCTTATCTTTAAACTCTGTAAGTTTATTATATTTATAAGGGTATTTTTTAAAACTTTAATACCAACATAAGTAAATTCATCCTGCACAAAACAACTTTAAAGCATTTCTTGTTGTTACCCGTCCAATTTCTTCAACAGGCAAATTGTATATTTCCGCTATCTTTTTTCCAACTTCTATAACATAAGAAGATTCATTCCTCTTTCCCCGATAAGGAACAGGAGACAAATAGGGAGAATCTGTTTCCAAAACAATACGTTCCAAAGGTATTTGTTTTCCCAATACTTCTGGCAAGGGTGATTTTTTATACGTTACCACTCCATTCACACCAAACAAGAAACCATCGAACTCCATGAACCGTTCAGCCATTTCGACAGAACCTGTAAAGCAGTGAAATATACCTCGAAGATTATCCGATTTATAAGGTTCCAGACAGGAATACAATTCCGAGAAAGCTTCGCGACAATGAATAATAACAGGTAATTGGTAAGCTATAGCCCATTGGAGCTGTTTATCAAGTGCTTTCAGTTGTTCATTCATGAAAGTTTTATCCCAATAGAAATCAAGCCCCACTTCACCTATTGCCACAAAAGGGTGTCCATCCTTCAAATAAGATTCCATAGCATACAATTCTTCCAGATATTTCGAAGTAACTGAAGTCGGATGCAAACCGAGCATCGGAAAACAATATTCTTTATATCGCTCGCATACATCCAATAAAGAAGGGAGAGAAGCCAAATCAATGTTCGGCATGAATATTTTAGAGACCCCGGCATCTTTAGCCCTCTGTATTACTTCAGGCAAATCCGTATCGAACTCCTCAACAAACAAATGGGAATGAGTATCAATTAACATAAAATTTTCACCGCATCAACTACTACAAAATTCAACCCTATTTCTGCTAAGCATCACATATTGCGATGCATTAAAGCTTCAACAAACGAACGCAATACCGCTTTACGCCCCTCCGGAACTTGAAGACGATCCAGGCAAGACATCCCTCGCTGGAAATAATCCTCAATTTTTTTATTACAAAGTTCCTTTATACCAATGGCATCATACAAGGCTGTAACAGTATTTACTTTTTCACTGGGAATATACTCAGAACAGGTTATCCAATATTCCAATTCTTTACGTTGTTCCGCATCGGCTCGTTGTAAAGCGTTAATCAACATATATGTTTTTTTATTACACAGAATATCTCCGCCTAAGTTTTTTCCAAAAACAGACGTATCACCATATACATCCAAATAGTCGTCCTGTAGCTGGAACGCCAATCCTATCTGAATACCGAAATTATAAAGTTCCTGCATATCGGTCTCCGGAGCATCAGCCAATATGGCACCTATTTTCAGACTGGCAGCCAATAATACTGATGTCTTCAAACGAATCATTTCAATATATTCCTCTTCCGTCACATCTCTTCGGCTTTCAAATTCCATATCATATTGCTGTCCTTCGCCAATTTCTAACGCCGTATTGCTAAATACATCCAACACAGCTTTTAAATATAAAGGTTCACAACATGTCATGAGCCGATAAGCCAAAACCAGCATCGTATCACCAGATAAAATAGCAGTGTTATCACCCCATATTTTATGCACCGTCGGTCTATTTCTACGAAGTTCCGCACGATCCATCAAATCATCATGGAGCAATGTATAATTATGATACATCTCGATTGATGCGGCAGAAGACAATATAGTATCTACTTCTTCTTTATATAAATTATGAGCCATGAGCATCAATACCGGTCTAATCCGTTTTCCTCCCAAAGATAATACATATTCAATAGGAGTATAGAGTCCCTTCGGTTCACGTGAATAGGTCAGTCCTGCAAGATACGTATTTATTTTTTCTAATAATTGCGAAGAAGTAAACATATCAAATTTTATTTTTATAGCCAGAAAAAAGGCTGCGCTTTCAGGGCAGCCTTTAATCACCTTATTTAATTAAACATTAATTTTAATTACTGTAATCTAAACATAACCGGCAAAGTATATTTCACGCGTACCGGTTTACCGCGTTGTTTACCAGGTTTCCATTTCGGCATCATTTTTACCACGCGCACTGCCTCCTTATCCAAGTAGGGGTCAACACTACGGGCAACCGTAACATCCACAATGGAACCATCTTTATTCACAACAAACTGAAGAATAACACGACCTTGAATACCATTTTCCTGAGCGATAGTCGGATATTTGATATTCTTGTTTAAGAATCTCATACATTCGGCATCTCCACCAGGGAAAGAAGGCATTTCTTCTACCACATGGAAAATAGTTTCTTCTTCTACTACTTCCTCCACGACCACTGCAGGGCCTGTAGATACTATTTGTACAGCTTCACCTTGATCTTCGCTGGTAGCGACTTCCGTTTCTTCAATATTTGTGTCATTTTCTACAATTTGCAGGACTTCTTCCGCAGAAGGAGCCTGAGGCGGCGGAGGGGTTTGCGGTTGTTCCTGTTGTGTAATAGGAACCATATCCTCCTCAAACGTAACTTCAACTGGTCCTTGTGCAATCAAGACTTGTTTATCGCGTTCACTCCATTCGAAAGCAACAAACATAAAAGCCAAAATCAACACATAACCAATAAGCAGCCAGGTACTCTTTTTACCTTCCAGATCTGCTTTCGGCGATTTCTTTACTTCCATAAATTATTTTATTAAAAATAAGGTGTCTCTCATTTTTGGCAAATATACTACTTTTTTCGTTATTACATAGGATTCTTCTCCGTTTTTTCATACATATCAAAGCATTTTTGTTTTTTTAATCTTTGATAATAATACATAATAACAAAGCATTGTTCCGAGTCTTTCTTATTCACTATCTTTGGGACGTTTTTTAAGATGATTAACAAAGTAATGACATGAAAAAAATTACAATTGCCATAGACGGATTCTCTTCATGCGGCAAAAGCACTATGGCCAAAGATCTCGCAAAAGAAATAGGTTACATATATATAGACAGTGGGGCTATGTATCGGGCAGTAACTTTATATAGTATAAGGCACGGTTTTTTCGAACCGGAGGGCATTGACACTGATTCTTTGAGAAAGCATATGAACCAAATCCATATCACATTTCAGTTGGATCCTGAAACTAACCGACCGCAAACTTATTTAAATGGCGAAAATGTGGAAAAGGAAATTCGAACCATGGAAGTGTCCGGCAAAGTAAGTCCTATTTCTGCCATAGATTTTGTTCGGGAAGCAATGGTTGCCCAACAACAAGAAATGGGAAAAGCAAAAGGCATAGTAATGGATGGAAGAGATATCGGTACTACAGTGTTCCCAGACGCGGAACTAAAGATTTTTGTTACGGCTTCGCCGGAAATTAGGGCGCAACGCCGATATGAGGAATTGAAAGAGAAAGGACAGGAAGCCAGTTTCACTGAGATTCTTGCCAACGTGAAAGAACGGGATTATATAGACCAGAACCGGGCAGTCAGTCCTTTGCGCAAAGCAGACGACGCCATATTGTTGGATAATAGCCAGATGACAATTGCCCAACAAAAGGAATGGCTAGCCGAACAATTTCAAAAAGTAACGGCACAATGATTCGTATTGAAATTGATAAAGAATCCGGCTTCTGCTTCGGAGTTACCACAGCCATACAAAAAGCTGAGGACGAATTAAGAAAGGGTACTCCTTTGTATTGCTTGGGAGACATTGTGCACAACGGAAAAGAGTGTGAACGATTGAAGCAATTAGGATTGATTACCATTAATCATGATGAATTCAAGCATCTTCATCATGTAAAAGTGTTGTTGCGGGCACACGGCGAGCCGCCTGAAACATATAGGTTAGCGGAAGAAAATCATATTGAAATCATTGACGCTACTTGTCCGGTAGTGCTCCAATTGCAGAAACGGATAAAGAAAGAATTCAATTTGTACACGGAGAGTTCCAAGCAGATTGTCATTTATGGAAAGAACGGACACGCTGAGGTTCTAGGGTTGGTAGGGCAAACACAAGGAAAAGCGATCGTAATTGAATCTCTTGAAGAAGCTCGACATTTAGACTTTACACAAAACATACGTCTTTATTCTCAAACCACTAAATCTTTAGAGGAATTCTGGCAAATCATCCAATATATTCAGGAGCACATTGTTCCACCGGCTGATTTTAAATATTTCGATACTATTTGCCGACAGGTGGCGAACCGTATGCCTAACATTCGTGCCTTTGCTGCGACACATGACCTTATTTTCTTTGTCAGCGGAAAGAAAAGTTCCAACGGGAGAATTCTGTTCAACGAATGCAAAAAAGTAAACCCTAATTCTTTCCTGATTGAAGACGCAAATGAAATAGAATTTAATTTATTAAAAGGCGTTTCGAGCATCGGAATATGTGGCGCTACTTCTACTCCCAAATGGCTGATGGAAGAATGCAAAAGGGCCATTATAAATTATCAGAATGATAAAACAAATGGAGATAATTAACCTTTATTATCTTTCAAAACCATAGATTTGCTTTCTGTTTGGTACTCTCAACCAAGAATTTATTAAATTTGCAGCAGTTTTTAAATAGGTATTTATGGGCGAAATTAAATGTGTAGGAATCTTAACTTCCGGAGGAGATGCCCCGGGAATGAACGCAGCCATTCGTGCGATAACACGTGCTGCCATCTATAATAATCTGAGTGTAAAAGGCATCTACAGAGGTTATCGAGGTTTAATAACCGACGAGATTCAGGAATTCAAAACCGAAAATGTCAGCAATATCATTCAACGTGGTGGAACTATCTTGAAAACAGCCCGTTGCAAAGAGTTTACCACTCCCGAAGGCCGTGCCATTGCTTATGAAAATATGAAGAAAGAAGGTATCGACGCCCTTGTTATCATCGGTGGAGATGGATCTTTAACAGGAGCACGGATCTTCGCACAAGAGTATGACGTTCCGTGTATCGGTTTACCGGGAACTATCGACAACGACCTATATGGAACCGATACGACTATCGGTTATGACACGGCACTGAATACAATTTTAGATGCCATTGACAAAATCAGGGATACCGCCACCTCCCACGAACGCTTGTTTTTTGTGGAAGTGATGGGACGCGACGCCGGTTTCCTTGCGCTGAACGGAGCTATTGCCTCGGGTTCGGAAGCAGCCATTATACCGGAATTCAGTACGGAAGTAGACCAGTTGGAAGAGTTTATCAAGAACGGTTTCCGCAAGTCGAAGAACAGCAGTATCGTATTGGTTGCGGAAAGTCCGATTACCGGTGGCGCCATGCATTTTGCAGAACGTGTAAAAAAAGAGTATCCTCAATATGATGTACGGGTATCCATCCTTGGACATTTACAACGCGGAGGAAGTCCTACAGCTCACGATCGCATTATTGCGAGCCGCATGGGAGCAGCAAGCATCGATGCCTTGATGGAAGGACAACGCAATGTAATGATTGGTATCAACCATGACGAAATTGTTTACGTTCCTTTTACCAAAGCTATCAAAAACGACAAGCCTATTAAACCGGAACTGGTAAATGTTCTCCGCGAATTGTCTATCTAAGCAAACAAAACATTACGCATAATTACGCGTTGAAACATTTATCAATTAAATCGCATCGCTCTGAAAAGAATATTTGCGGACCTTAAAAATTAAATCCGAAAACCAGCGAGAGTTTAAGTGTGAAACAAAAAGAATACGGATGGACTCCCTTGCGGACAGAAATAATACAACGCCGCAAGGAAGTCCATCCGCTTTATTTGAATAGCTCTGCAAAGGGTCATAACAATTAATAATGCAACCTTTTACAAAAAATAATGTCAGGAGAACTACTAATAAGACTACCCTTCTCATCAAACAGTCTAAAACAACGAAAATGTATGCCAATAGCACGACTGTAACCAAAATCTGTCCTTTATTCTACTTAGGAACATATCCTCTATCCAACTAACTAAAAGATAATATAATCAGTTTAATCGGTCGCAGAACGCCCTCCTTTTTGCATGCCGTCACAATTCCATCTACATTCACAACGAAAAGCTTGAGCTAAGCGATACAGCCCTATTATCTTTACAAAAAGAAAGAATTGCTATGTATCATTTTCCGAAATATGAATCCAGCAATTGCTTGGCTGCAACAAAAGAGGTTAAGTTACCACTCAACACATCACGTTCCTTCTCTTCCAGCATGGCGGCAATAGCCGGATTGTTGTAGAAACTGTCGCGCAAATGCTCGTTTATCGTTTCGTACATCCAATACTTGGCCTGTTCATTACGACGATGTTCGAAATAACCGTTGTCTTTTACAAAGTCAATGTAGCGGTATATCATATCCCATATCTCCTTAATACCCAATCCATAAAAACCGGAATAGGTAAGTACTTCAGGCGTCCATCCGCTTTCCGGAGCCGGAAAGAGATGCAAGGCGTTACGAAAATGAGAAGCTGCCAATTTAGCTTTATCAATGTTACTGCCATCGGCTTTATTAATTACAATTCCATCGGCCATTTCCATAATACCCCGCTTGATGCCTTGCAATTCGTCACCCGTACCCGCCAATTGAATCAACAGGAAGAAGTCAACCATAGAATGTACAGCCGTTTCACTCTGCCCCACTCCCACCGTTTCGACAAATATCTTATCAAAACCGGCTGCCTCGCAAAGGATAATGGTTTCGCGCGTTTTACGCGCCACACCTCCTAACGAACCTGCCGATGGACTGGGACGAATAAATGATTTGGGATGAACGGAAAGTTTTTCCATACGGGTTTTATCTCCCAATATACTGCCTTTGCTACGTTCGCTGCTCGGGTCGATAGCCAACACAGCCAGCTTGCCCCCCTGTTCGAGTACATGAAGACCGAAAACGTCGATAGAGGTACTCTTACCGGCACCGGGTACACCGCTGATTCCTACCCGTATAGAGTTTCCCGAATAGGGTAAACATTTCTCTATCACCTCCTGTGCAAGCGCCTGATGTTCCGGACGTACACTTTCCACTAACGTCACGGCACGACTTAATATCGTCACATCCCCTTTCAGTATGCCTTCCACATAATCCGTAACAGAAAGTTCCCTTCGCTTTGGCGGATGATGCAACTTTAAATAAGGATTCACCGTAGCCGGCTGCTCAATTCCCTTATTCACCGCCAGCCCTTTATACTTATCACTGTTTTCAGGATGTTCCATATTCTTATTTACATTTAAAGTTATTGGTTTTAGAAACTGAGAAATGGAGAACGTAAAAGAGTTCTCACTTCTTCACATGCACCTTAATTTCCACTTTCGGTCGGTTCGGATCGTTCGTAATCATCAATACACGCGGTGTATGCTTGCGTTTCTTCACATATTTTGCTACAGCCGTAATCTTCACTTTCATCGACTCTCCGGGCTTCAATGAACGTTTCTTCATGCTTACATTCACCGATGGAGCCGTCACTTGCATTTCGCGAATCTCAAGCGTGGATTTACCAGTATTGGTAATAAGTACTGTCTGTGAAACTTTCTTTTTGGTTCCCAACGTCAAGTTCAATTCCTGAGCCGACAAACGAACATTCGGAGCTAAAGCACGTTGAGCTGCGGTCAGTTTGGAGAAGTCGGGCAACAATACAGCCATTACGGTTATCTCGTTCTCATCACTCACCTTATCACCCGGAAAACGCGACAAATAAACCGATGTTCGCGTCAGTCCCAAATCCTTCAGTTTATCCGAGTGAAGTATTAGTTGAATCTTTCCCGCGTGCTTGGGAGCCAGCATTTCGGGCACGGCTTTTGCCTCCAAATAAGAAGGAAGATGCATCAGCACCGGTTCATATTCTTTATCCGATGCATTAACGATATCGATTTCCGCTACAGGCTCATCACCCCGGTTCACATCCGGAAACTCAATATGATTCTTATCCAAATAGATAGAACCTATTTGTACCGGATACTCTTTGGAATAGTCCGTAATCTCCGTCCGCACCACTCCTTTCATAGCCAGATAAACGGGTTTATCCGAAGCATTACTGTATACGCCTATGGATTTCTGAAAATGCCCGAGCATCTTTGCATCAAACGTAGCCGACACCGTGCCGAATCCTTTCGGCTGAATAGGTTTTTTAGTCCATGCAGGGTTCAAACAACCGCATGAAACATCTACATTATTAATAACCAAAGGTTTATTACCTTTATTAATAACCGTAAAGGTTACGGTTATCGGTTTCTTCCACAGGATATCTCCTACATTACACTCATTCTTATCGAAACTAATCTGAGGTTGCGCCTGCAACAGTGATACGACGCTTATGAATAGACTTAATATTAAAATTATGCGTTTCATCCGTTTATTTTAAAGATAGGTGGACAAAGGTAGGAAAATAAAACGAAAGCACGAACTTATCTTCACAAAAAGAAGAAAGCTAACCGGCTGAACACGACGGATTCACCTTTCTTCACTAATCTTTTCCATTTAAATAGTTTATACATTGTAAAAACACATTAACTTTGCAAACAATAAGCATAAAATATACACTCAAAAGACTATAATACGATGAGAACTTTAAAAAACTATTTATTCTTTGCCATCACCTTATTAGGATTGGTAAGTTTCAGTTCTTGCGACTCGGAAGAGAAAATGGAAGAACATATTTTAGAAGGACACTGCTGGGAAGGTTACTTACCCATCTATAATTGGGATAGAACAGAATACTACAGCCGTTTTTTCTTTGAACCGGACGGAAACGGCGTGGAGGAGGTTTACGTTTACGACCCTCTATACGATGATTTTTATCATGAAGGAGACTATTTTTTCACTTGGGGATGGAGAAACGATGACTATGCAGTACTTCAATTAAGATATGGAAGCCGTTGGGGAGTAGATTATACGAGGCCGTAAATTGAACTGTGTCAGCGAAGGGAACAAATAAAATATTAACTTTGC
>ERZ825137.1276-NODE-1276-length-32969-cov-3.356748_pt1 | contig 32969 bp, 48 predicted proteins | sample MGYA00519873_ERZ825137 | MGnify/ENA primary metagenome ERZ825137 (study PRJEB31778, sample SAMEA3449190) | human gut metagenome | biome: human gut; feature: human-associated habitat; material: faeces | place: United Kingdom | collected 2010/2012 ...
GTGTGGTTACCCGTGCCGGATATGACCATGGATATGGCTGGATGGTGGAGATACGACACCGGGCCGGTTTCAAGACCCGTTATGCCCATTTAAGCAAAGTATGGGTATCGGCCGCAGACTCGGTTCTCATCGGAGAACATCTGGGAAATGTCGGGTGCAGCGGTGTCGCCACGGGATCTCATCTGCATTTCGAAGTGAGAAAAAACGGACGGCTGTGAAATCCGCTGGAGCTGTTCGAAATACGATTTAAAGACAGTACAAATCCGTAATCTTCGGAGGCATAATCCCCCTTACCATCACTGTATCAATAAAATCGTAAAGAAATAGGACAGATTATTTTTTTCATAAAGTGCAAATGAGTTACTGCTTTCTTTGCTATGAAATTTTCTACCCGTCTATATCTTCGCAACTCTGATCATGGGGGCTGTCGTGGTATTCGACCACTTTTGGGCCGGATGCTGCCAAATGATTATCCTTATGCAACATGGATACATTACGGTTTGCTTGCGCCTGTGGGTTTCTGTCTGGCCGTAAGCCTTGGTATGAGGAAATCCAGAACGTAGCATCTTTTCCACAACATGCGGCATAGCGGTCACACTCCTGCTCGCCGTTTTGCCGGAGATGAACATGGGAATCGTACTGAACCGCTTCGTACCTCTCGTGGCTGGAGCATTTATACAATGGCTGTTCGTGCGTAAATAAGCGATAACGACCACATTAAATTGATAATAAAATAGATCGGGGTCAAATATTTGACCCCGATCTATTCTTTAATAATTGGTAATCAGCAATTCGTTGACAAACTCCCGCTTGGCGGCTACCGAGCAGATGCTTCGGTAGATGTTCACGCGTCGGATCTTGTAATGAGCGTACAGGTCATCGAAGAAGGTGTTCTCCGGGTCCTTCTGTCGCGGATCGGAATTCGAGAGCATTCACTTCACGCCCATCGAGTCGAGCTCCTCGCAGAACCCGGCCAGAGCTATCTGCTCCGGATCGTCGAACCGGTCCGGCATGTAGGGTGTACAGCCGCCTGATCTGCTGACCGGCTTATAAGGCGGATCGAAATAAAAGAACGACCGCTCCGAAGCATACGGCAAGCATTGGCGGTAGTCCCCGTCGAGGATCTCCACGCCCTGAAGCAGCCGACTGTCGGCCATGATCAGCTCCCAATTCAGCAGGTTCGTGCGCTTTCAGTTGCCGAAGCTCATGCTCAGCTCCCCTTTGCGGTTGACCGAATAGACAGCGTTATAGCAGGTGCGCATCAGAAAGACGAACAGTGCGGCCCGCACCAAATCGTCCAGTCCGCCCGCATTGTACCGGGCACGCTGCTCGAGGAAATACTCCTTGCGCGGCTCATATCCCGCCAGATCGCCATAATAGCTCTGCAGGGCCAGAAGCGCCCGGATCAGTTCCTGCGGCTGGTCGCGGATCATACGATAGACATTGATCAGGTGCTCGTTCGAGTCGTTGATCACGCACCGCACCTGCGGGAAGTTTTGCCGGATTCAGAAGAAGAGGGCACCGCCGCCGACAAAGGGTTCGACATACGTCTCCATCCGGGCGAAATCCGTAGGCAACGACTCGCTCAGAATGGGCAGCAAGCGGCGCTTGCCGCCTACCCACGGGAAGCATGGGCCTCCCGCCGTTTTTTTCTTTTCTTTCATAATAAACGATTAATGGATTAAAAAATAAATGACCTAATTCTGCGTCGTTTCCTCTATAAGATGGCGCAGCGAAGGGTCGTTTTCGATACGTGTCATCTCGCTGGCAATGATCTGCTTCACGTCAGCTTTGATTTGATAATAGTTGCGTTCGATCTCCTCTTTCATATGGTCCTTCCCATCGGGTCCCGTAAAGTCTGTAATGATGGGGATCGGCTTATAGCGTTTGGTTTCGGCAGCCACTTTCGCATTGTCAACCACGATCTGGGCATGAAAGATTTTCTGGTCGATCTTCTCCCCGACGTTATCCGATACGGAGCCCACGAACGTACCCTGACTCAGGTTGGAAATCTTCGAGGCCGGAATCAGTGAGTCGAGTTGAGTGGAGATATTGGTCGAGGTGTCTTCTTTAGTCATATTGATCGACTGACGCTTCTGAAGCACTTTGCCGAATCGTTCCGAAAGGGTTTTGGCCGTCTCGCCTACGACCTGACCGGAGAAGATATTGCCGATGGTATTTTGGATGACTTTCGCCTCCTTGTCGCCGTAATCCCGGACCAACTGCGAGAAGTCCTGTGCTCCGAGACAGACAGCCACCTTGTTACTGCGGGCCGTAGCAATCAGCGTATCGAGACCCCGAAAATAGATGGTCGGCACCTCGTCGACAATGATCGAGCTTTTGAGTCGCCCCTTCTGATTGACCAGTTTGACGATCCTTGCATTGTAAAGTCCAAGGGCTGCCGAGTAGATGTTCTGCCGATCCGGATTATTCCCTACGCACAACACTTTCGGGTCTTCGGGGTTATTGATATCCAGCGAGAAGTCATCCCCAGACATCACCCAATACAATTGCGGGGAGATCATCCTCGAAAGCGGAATCTTGGCCGAAGCGATCTGCCCTTGGAGCTGCTCCTGAGCCCCGCCGAGCCAGGCATCCATAAACGGGGAGAGGTAATTCTCCAGTTCGGGATATGAGGTCAGAATAGTGAAGACATCCGAGTATTTCTTATTCAGCAGCTCGATGGCATGCGGAAAAGTGCAGTACCGGCCACTGTCGTAGATTTTCAGAAATCATATAATGGCTGCCAACAGGACGATCGGACTTTCGATGAAAAAATCGCCGGCCCGGGTGATCCATGTTTTGTTCAGATTGAGCATCGTGACATAGGCCGATTCATAGGCGTCGGCGATATCGCTCATAAATTTCGGATTGATCGGATTGCATCGATGGCTGCGTCTGGGATCATCGAAATTCAGCACGTAGAATTTAGGCGCAACGGTATAGTTTTTCCGGTGGCGCAGCAGATGATTATAGGCTATGACGCTCAGGTCCGGGAACTTGAAGTCATAGATATACATGGCAAAGCCCTTCTCGATCTGCTGCTTGATGAAATTGTTGATCACGGCATAGGACTTTCCCGAGCCGGGTGTGCCGAGGACCACTGTCGCACGGAACGGATTGACGATATTGATCCACCCGTCGTGCATCCGGCCCTGATACAGGAACTTTGTGGGCAGGTTGACCGAATATTCATTGGTCAGCAGCCGCGTCTCCTGCATGAAGGATTCGTTCTCGTCGTTGAACACGTCCTCCATCATATTATTCTTCAGCAGGCGGCTAATCCACACCCCGGCAGTCATGAGGAACACGTATCCGGCCCCGAGCGTCGTGATATAGAAGATAGTTACCACGCCCGAGGCGGAGCGCAGGTAGAGCAGCAACCCGCAGCCGAAATAGAATAGCAGTCCGGCAGCCAGGTATATGCCGATTTGCCTTCAGCTGATGGACGTATCCTTGCGTCCCCTGACGCCGAGGCAAGAAAAAGCGAGGAACAACAGTGCGAAAAGTTTCGTATGGAGCGGTGAGGAGTAAAAACCTGTGCTTTGCTGGAAGTTCAGCAGGATCCGGTCGACGATGCCGAACGTTCAGCCCAGCGAATCAAAGAACGGGTAACAGAAATAGTAGACGTGCGTCAGCAGTACGACGATGCTGAGCGCTCGCATGAAGTCGAGGTTCTTTTTCAGTCCTATGGTTTCGTTGGCTGACATGGTCGGTTAAAACATAAGTCGGAAACTCTTTTTATTCGATTTTTTGTGCCCGTCGATTTCCTCTTTCAGAGTCTTGGCATGTTGAGAGGCCATAAAATCCCGGAACGGACGGTTATCTTCCCTTTCTTGGCTCTCCTGCAGGGACTTGATATAGGCTTCCCTGTCCTGCCGGTGTATCTTGGTCGGGATCAGGCTGTGGCAGAACTGGATATAATTCATCAGCAGACGGGCAGTCCGGCCGTTCCCGTCAGCCCACGGATGGATGGTCACCAGATTCAGGTGGGCATCGAAACTGAGGTTATAGATATCCTCCATAGATGACGCCTGAGCCAACTTGTCATTAAGAATTTTACACATACTATCTACCGCCTGCGGAACTTTCTGATAGTTCATATAAGATTTACCTCCATAGCCGGCCGTTACACCGCACAGACGGAAATCTCCCGCCGCCGTATTGAACGTGCCGCCCATCGTACTCATCTCGCCTCCGGTGGATTTCATAACCAGAGCATTGAACTTTCTCAACAATTCCGGAGTTATGCGTACATTTTGCCTCTCCGCCATCTCAGTCGCAAACTCGTAGGCGCTTTTCAGGTCCAAATTCATCAGGTTTTGCACCATCGGCTTACCGGCAGCGATACCCTCGTCAAAAAGCATCTGGGTTTCCGCTTCGGTCAGCGTGGAGCCCTCGATGGCTGTCGAATGGGTGATAATCGAATAGATATAAAACTTTCGGTAATCGATGGATTCCGTTAGATTAAGTTGCCGATACTCATCGGTCAACCTATGAATAGTCGGCCAGGTATTCTCTACTGCTTTCATACTATTTATATTTTTATCATATTCATCAAAACATTTCGTCACCTTCGCACAGAGAGCTTTCGAACCGTATATGGGAAGCAGTCTTTCTATTTCGCCCCTCTCCAACAAACTCAGATCGTCAAAACAATAATTGTCAGTCAGATACAGCATATCCAAAAAAGCCCGTTCCGCAGTTGCGATATGGATGACTCCCGTCTGCTGGATGCCCTCGGTTTGAACGATGATCTCATTTTTAAGTTTCCGGTAACGGTACGAGCGCCTGTCGATCTCTATGCTGCGACTTAAGTAACTGACAGCCGTCAGCCGGGAATCGTACTGGAATATGACCCCCGCTTTTTGCAGCACATATTCCAACGAGAGATACGAAGGAGAGTACAGGATATTGCTCAGCTCCTCCGGGTTATAGCCCTCTTTAGCGTATATCCCTTTGCGGGGATTGAGCAGGCGTCCGGTACGCACGTAATAGTTCAACCGCTGTCCCAGTCTAAGAGTATCGCTTTCTCCGGTGAGTAAGGCAATATCCCGCAGTCGGAAAACTGTATGCGGATTATTATAGAGCAGATAAATCAAATCTACACTCTTATTACGTGTACTATTCATCGCAATATTTCAAATATTCAGTTCACAAATATACAGCCAGATTTTGATTAAAAAGCTATATCCAACTGATAAAATTCATATTAACGGTCGTTACTGTTTCAACTATGCTTACAATTGCTGTCCTTTTTTCTTCTTTTTCTTTTTGCGGCCGTAAGGGTTTCTTGGCTCGAGATCTTCAAGGAATGGGTGCGGGTACGATTCGAAGGTAAACAGGTCGAGCATGGCCTCCGAAAGTGACATCCCATCCACAGCAGTGTGTCGATCCTCTCGTTCCAGAGAGTACGTATCGCCGTATTCTAAAGGGTGATACTGTCTATTTATCGCTGTTGCTGAACACTCTTTACCCAACGCCGAACCTTTGAACACGCAGCGGCTGTTATGATCGATATAAGTAACCCCGTAAAGATGACCGGCATCGTTTCGCCACAGCACGGCATCAATGTTTCGCGCTTGAAGATCACGTACGAATGCCGCTTGCGTCGGAGCAGTCCGCAAGGCTTCTGCAATGGTCGCCCGAAGCTGTGGCGAAGGCGGATGTTTTTTCATCCAACCTTTGTTCATGCCGATCTTGCGTTGCAAGGCCGGCAGCCCGGCACCCTTGCCGATGCTGCTGGATTTGATTCCTATTCCTACACGATTCCCGTTTCCGTCGGTAGCCGCGTACACCAGTCCGACGTAATCTTGGCCGGCCGCTTGTCCGCGGATCTCCTCGAGGGTAACGTGATACAACCCCAACACGGCTTTAAACTCCTTGAGCGACTGGAAACGGTACTGTTGCAGCACACCTTTTACGACGCTTGCAATCTGCCGTTTCAGATCGGAGGCTTTATAGTTGACCGCAGAGAGCGGCTGACGGTAAGCGTAATCCTGTTTCTCTGCCGGATGCAGGCCATACTTGCGTTCCAAATAGCGGCATATCGACCATGAACGTTTCCAGATTTGAAAGTCGTTGATCTTGCGGCCTTGCTCGTTGATGCAGGTCGTGAGGATATGCAGGTGGGGCCTGCCGATATCCTCGTGTTTGTAGATGATATAGGGCTGGTTTCCGTAACCGAGCTTTTTGAGATACTCCCGCGCGATTCGCTCCAGTTGTTCGTCCGTCAGGTGATCTTTCGGCGAAGGGTTTAAAGAGATATGCACGACCGGTTTTTCCACCCGGTGGTTAGCCTCCAGATAAGGTTCAAACGAGCGCATGCAATGCCCGATACCGGGAGGGCCGTCCGGAGGCTCCATGATACGGCTTCATGCCAGCACACGGGCCGTATCCCGGTCGATCTTCTCCTGATTATATGCGAGGGCGCCGTACATGGATGCTCCTGTGGTTATCTTGGCGATCATACACTCTATCTATTACACATACACAGTATTCTTATCCCGGTTCTCTATTGCCCGCGCAGGTATTTTTGCTCGAACTCTTTGCTCAGATGCAGGATTTCCTTATTGGTACTGACCAGCTCCATCGTGTGCCGCTCCAACTTATAAAGCGCCGCAAGGGCTTTCCTTTCCGGCAGACCAGAATTGATGGCTTTAACCACTTGATTATAATTCACGCCTACAGCCCTATACTGGCTTTGCAGGTTGGTCAGTTTCACGTAATAGTCCATCGCTCCTTTGTCGATCCTAACCACTTTGAGCGGACGATCGAAAATAGCCGAGAGGATGAACTCCGATTTGGTCTTGGCACCCGATAGCTCATAGAGCCTTTCGAACTCGATGTTCTGCCGCTCGTCGAGGCGAAATCCATAATAGTACGAATGCAGATTTTCCTGCTGCTTGGGACGGCGCCCGCCCCTTCATTTCTTTTCCGGATCTGCTGCCGGGGATGATTTCTTGGTGATCTTGGCCATATATAAGGCTGTTTATTTTCAAACGTAAAACATAGGATTACTACATCACAAGGCATCATGTTAAACTTGACTGTCTACAAATGTAACTGTAGTGCTTTGGAATTTTGTGCTTTGCTGATTTTGGAAAATGCGACACCGGAGCATTTCCCCGGCGGGGTTTCGGTTTAACCCGTTAAACCGAAATGTTTTGGTTAAACCAAAACCCAACTTGCTGCCCGCGAATGCGGGCCGGAGATTTTGAAGCGAAAGAGAAACCCTGCGGCTCCCGACGGGTCCGCAGGTACGATTGACGGTGCAATATTAGGGATTATTCCGCGATGCGGCAATAGCCGGGACCCGGACAGAACGAGACTTTCCAAGACTTTTGCAGACACGCCCCTTCCTCTGCATCTGTCGGCTGCGGAGTAGTCAGCGATACAGCCTGCCCTGTGGCGGTTTACGGCGGTAATATACGCTTGTAGTTCTCCTTTCATGGAGCGATCTATTCATGTAGCAGTCCTTTCGTATAGGGCTATAATTCTGTATTAATCTTGGATTGTAGCCCTACAAAATAATAGGCCGATATTGTTGGAAGGCTCCAGCACTCCAATATTCCAATTTTGTAGAGTTATCAGAATACAATCGTATAAAATTACATATAAATAACTGTAAATAAATGAATTATAATTTTGAAAGGTGCGATATAAGTATTACCTTAGACATATAAAGAAAAGAGAATAACAACCTATGAATGAACAAATTAGAAATATCCTTGCGCAGGAAACGACCAAAACCCGTAAGATACAGCAGCTGCTTCTGTTAGGGCTGACCCGCCGTCAGGTGGCCGACTTGGTGACCCGGGGCAATTACGGGTGGGTTCAGAATGTCTATAAAAAGATGATCGAGAACAGGATGTTGATTCCCTCACAGGCAACGGCAACTCCTGCTCCGGTATTGGACTACTCGTTCAATCATCGGTTCGGTGTAGAGATCGAAGCCTATAATTGTTCCCGCGAGAGGCTTGCCCGAGAACTCCGGGGCGCTGGAATCCAGGTGGTCGTGGAAGGCTACAATCATGATGCACGGAATCACTGGAAGCTGGTGACCGACAGCAGCCTCGAAGGGAGAGACACCTTCGAATTGGTCAGTCCGATACTGGTCGGCGAGGAAGGCTTGAAGGAACTGGAAACCGTATGCTGGGTGTTGGATGCCTGCGATGTCAAAGTGAATGAGAGCTGCGGTTTCCATGTCCATATGGACGCTTCCGATTTCAGCATCGACACATGGAAGAACCTGGCTTTGTCTTATAAGCATATCGAGACTCTCATCGATTCGTTCATGCCCCGCTCCCGACGAGATAATCGCTACTGCAAAAGCCTGCACGCTCTTCCCGAGGCGCGGATTATACGGGCGGCGACCATTCATGAGCTGCAACAGGTATTCGGCAACAACCGATACTACAAAGTAAACCTCGAGGCTTATTCCCGTCACCGGACGGTCGAGTTCCGCCAGCATTCGGGCACGATCAACTTTGCGAAGATGGAGAAATGGATCCGGTTCATCAACGGTTTGATTATCTTTGCTCGGACAGGGCAGCTGCCCAACCGGATGACTTTGGAGAGACTGCCGTTCCTCGATGAAAAACAAAAACTGTTCTTTAAGTTACGAACCAAAAAATTAGCAGTATGATAAAAAATTATGAACTGGCGGACGGCGGCAAGATTGCCGCTGCCACCCCCGAAGAATTCGTCCGGCGGCTCCGCGAGGGCAGCTGGTTCGACTCCGACTGTACAGATGTGGAATTTATGGAGCATTTTGCCTCTCGGTATAAACTGCTGCATGGCGTGGACGTATCGTGTAACACGGCCGAACATTTTATGGCCGACCTTCGAAAATTCGGTTACATCAAAGAGTAGTGCGGGCATTCGACGCTTTTTTCTTTTCGCTGGAATTACACGCACGGTTGACCGTTGCATGGAGTTAAGGGATTGATTTCAGGTAAAAAAACGTATATTTGTATACTTAACTATTTTCGATATGACAAAAGCCGATATTGTAAATACAATTTCCAAAGAGACCGGCGTAGAAAAAGCCGTTGTCCGTTCGGTAGTGGAAGAATTTATGGAACAGGTGCGCCATTCCCTGATCAAAGGAGAGAACGTCTATTTGAGGGGATTCGGAACGTTTTTGCTGAAGCATCGTGCGGCCAAGACTGCCCGCAACATTTCCAAGAATACGACGATCGTCGTGCCGGCTCATAATACTCCTGCATTCAAACCGGCTAAAATTTTCCATGCAAGTATCGCTCAAAAAGGCAAATAACCGAACATTTTCCTTTTTCAAATCGAACTCACTCATAACGTAAAATTCAAATGGAAGAATTACTCAAACAGATCAACGAACAGATTGCCGTATTTCAGAAAGAGGCGGCACAACAGGTAGAAAAGAACAACAAGGCAGCCGGAACCCGGGCCCGCAAAGCCGCTCTGGAAATCTCCAAGCTGATGAAGGATTTCAGAAAAGTATCCGTAGAAGCCAGCAAATAAAACGTTTAGATAGTACGAACGAGGGAGGGTTTTGCAAAACCCTCCCTCGTTTAGTTATGTATACAGCCATTTTTTTGAAAATTACAGGCGTTTGCATACCTTTAAGTATCTTTAAACTTAGACGTTATGAGCGATTTTGAAGAGATCAAAGAGGAGAGTGTATATTTTGAGAAGATATACGCTCCCTCTGCAAAAGGAAAATCCGAGGAAGATAAAAAATTTCCCAAGAAAGATGTCGTAGAAAAGCTATGCGATATAGCTCTTGAAACACGGCGTTTCGAAATCGAACTGTATTGGAAACGGACGACTTACTATTGGGCCTTCATTGCTGCCGGGCTTGCTGCATATGGGTTGGTCTACACGAAAAAATGCCCTACAACTGAGACCTACCTTATCATGATGCTCTTAGCGTTGTGCGGTCTTGTCTTTTCCGTCGGGTGGTTTCTTGCAAATAAGGGCAGTAAATATTGGCAGGAAAACTGGGAGGCTCATATGGGATTACTGGTTACGGAACATTACGGCCCGATTTTTAAATACCTGCATTATCCGTCTCATAAAGGATTACTTCAGGGGACGCCATACTCCGTATCTAAGATCAACCAAGTAATCAGCGGGTTCGTTGGAGTAGTTTGGGGGCTGTTATTTATTTATCCCTGTTATGAGTTTTTTTGTTCTGACGATTCTACGATTGCCCTAATTATTGTTGCCTTTTTGATCGCATTAGGCGTCTTATTTATATGGATTCTTATAACGAAAACGAAGTCTGGTATCTATACACGGTATTGCAAATGGAAAGAAGGCAAACAGACGGAAGATCGGCAGGATACTTTGTTTTTTACAGATTATAAATCCCCCAAAAAATAAAAAAAACGGAATCCATATTCTCATAAGAAGTTAATTTAAGAGTTAGGACAACCTTTGTGGGTTGTCCTAACTCTTTTTCAGTCGTCCACCCCGGACTATCCGGGACTAATCACGACAATCCCGGACAGGGTGTTTCACGAGGTCAAAACTCTGTTTTATTTGCAGTTTGAAACGTAGACGGGCTATCTGTCCGCAAGTTCATTAACGCAATAAACAGCGACCATGAATGAGAAAACCCTGAAAATCGCCATCTCTTCCCAGAAGGGCGGCGTCGGCAAGTCGACCTGTACGATACTCGTCGCCGGAGTTCTGCACTACCTGAAGAATTTCAACTGCGCCATCGTCGATGGCGACGCTCCCCAGCACAGCATCCATGTGCTGCGCCAGCGGGATATGGAGGCCGTCGGCCAGAGCGATTTCCTGAAAGTGGCCCTGTACCGACAGTTCGAACGCATCCACAAGAAATCCTATCCCATCATCCGCAGTACCCCGGTAAGCGCCGTGGAAGACTTGGAAAAGTACCGACAGGAACATCCCGAGCAGCATCTCGACGTAGTCCTCTTCGATCTGCCCGGCACGCTGCGCAGCGAGGGAGTGATCTATACCATCTCGCAAATGGACTACGTCTTCGTACCGCTAAAGGCGGACAACATCGTTATGCAGAGTTCGCTGCAGTTCGCCGAGGCACTCAACGAGGAGCTGGTACAGAAACGCAACTGCAACCTCAAAGGGATACACCTGTTTTGGAACATGCTCGATCGGCGGGAGCGTACGGACATATACCAGCGGTGGAACTCCGTGATCCGTGAGGACAACCTTCGCCTGATGGAAACGGCCCTGCCTGCCAGCGCACGGTTCAACAAGGAACTGTCGGCCGACCGCAACAGCATCTTCCGCTCCACGCTTTTCCCGCCCGATGCCCGTCAACTGCGCGGTTCCGGAGTACAGGAACTGGCCGGAGAGATTTGTTCCATCATCGATCTGAAATAACGATGGCCACCAAGCGAATCGACCCGAAATCCATCGACGAACAGGCCATACTGGAGATCGTAGCCGGCAAGAATGAACGTGTCAGACCCCTCACGCCCGGAACAGAATCCCTCCGCCGTGCTATGAATGCCGCGTCGCTACCCCCGGTGCAATCCGTGCCGCAACCGGCCGTATCTGCCGAACGCATGGCCGCATACGAGCAGGAGTTCCTGCGCGGGATGACTCTGAGCGAGCCTCGAAGCCTGCACATTGACGGAGAATTACACCGGCGCATCGCCGCCCTGACCGGTATCTCCGGAACTCAGGTAACGGTATCGGGCTTCGTCTGCCATGTGCTCGAGCATCATTTCCGCGAGCATGGGGCCGAAATCATGGCTCTGCACGACCGCTATTATCAATCCTTAAAACAACCGTAAATTATGAGTACCGTGATTATTATCCTTTTGTTTCTATACTCCTCATATCTGACCATGGAGAAATACATTGTCACGGGTTACATCTTCCGCCCGCGTACCTCCGTAAAAAATAAACCCGATAAAACCGATGGTCAAGATGAACTGCCTGCACGAGAGAGTCCCCAAGAACAGGAACTGATCGGCGCCAGTCACTTTCAGGTTGGACAATCCCCGACACCTGCAGACTATCCCGGACAGGCTCCCCAGCAAGCGATACAACCTGCCGATAATGGCGTTACTTTTACCGGGCGAAGCGATCTTCCGTCCTCTGAAACCGCCTCCGTCGGCTTCCGGTCACAGCCGGAACAACACACGGAGGTCCCCCGACAAAATCTTTTCTCCGCACAATCCAACAAAACGTTTCCTGCTGCCGGGACGATACCCTTCCGCTGGACAGGGCAACCCTTGTCCGGCATAGCCGACGCTTCCCTTTACGGAGATGACCTTCCAGAACGGAACGAGGTGCTCGGCTACACCGAACGGGAGGATCCGCACCGGGCTACGGGGATAAGTTTCGACGACATGGAGGTTGTCGAAAAGAGCCTTTGCAGCGACACTTGCACCGAAGGACAAAAGGAACAGGCCCGAGGCGCTTTCCGTCGCCTCGAAGGTACGGACATGGAGCGCCTGCTGCGAGCCAATATTCTGGGCAGCAGCGAAAAGCTCAAACGCTACATGGACCTGTACATCGGGCAAAACAATGGGTGTAAACCACTAACCCGCAAGACGAAAGAATCGATCCTCGGTATTTTCGATATCGAGGAGTATGTTTAACCATAAAAAAGAAGGAGGTACTTATGAGAGAGTATATGGATTCGAGCTGAACATAGCTCCATGAATGTGGTTGCAAAAAAGTGAGGGGCCGCAGGCAGCCTCCTGCTGCCTGCGGTTATTATAATAACTTCTGAAAATTACCGATATGAAAACGAACAGTCGTTTGAAAAAGACATGCTTCCTGCTGCTATGAATAGCCCTATGAACGACCGCTGCCTATGCGCAGGGTGATGGCACGGCAGGTCTTATCAAAGCCGAGGCGATGGTCAAAAGCTATTTCGAGCCGGCCGTACGGTTGATCTATGCCATCGGCGCCGTGGTCGGGCTGGTCGGTGCCATTAAGACCTACAACAAATTTAGTTCGGGGGATCCAGACACAGGCAAGACCGCCGCGAGCTGGTTCGGCAGCTGTGTCTTTCTGATCGTAGCCGCCACGGTTCTCAAATCATTTTTCTTAGGAGGCATCTTGTAGGCATATGGAATATAACGTCAATAAGGGAATCGGTAAACCTGCGGAGTTTCTCGGACTTCGCGCGCAATACCTCGTCTTTTTCGCCGGAGGGCTGATCGCTATTTTCCTGTTGTTCGTGATCATGTATATGATCGGCATCCACGAGGGAGTGTGTATCGGCTTTTGTGCGGTAGCGGCCGGTGCGCTCGTCTGGAGCGTTTTCTACCTGAACCGCTGTTACGGTCAGTTCGGCCTGCTGAAAATACAGGCACGCCAGTACCGGCCCCGTTATATCATCAACCGCAAGCGGATCTCCCACATCGTAACACGAACGTATTAATGCTATGGTAAATACACTTAAAACCGCCACATTGGAGCGCAAGCTCCCCATTCTGGCCGTCGAGCAGGGCTGCATCCTCTCCAAAGACGCCGATATCACCGTCGGCTTCCGAGTGCGCCTGCCCGAACTCTTTACCATCTCTTCACAGCAATATGAGGCGATCCACACGGCATGAACCAAGGCGGTACGCGTACTGCCGCATTACACGATCGTACACCGTCAGGATTGGTTCGAGAAAGAGAGATACCGGGCACCTTTGGACGATCCCGAGGCCAGCCCGCTGAGCCACAGCTTCGAGTTACATTTCAACGAACGCCCCTATCTGCATCATACGTCTTACCTCTACATCACCAAAACCACGCGCGAGCGCAGCCGACAGCAGAGCAACTTCTCGATCCTCTGCCGGGGCAATATCATCCCCCGCGAGGTCAAGAACCCCGATACCGTGAGCGGCTTTCTCGAATGCGTCGACCAGTTCGTGCAGATCATCAACGACTCGGGACTTGTAACCCTCGAGCGTCTTTCCACGAAAGATATCATCGGCACGGACGAATCACCCGGCGTGCTGGAGCGATACCTCTGCCTTTCGCAACGGGATACCACCACCTTGCAGGATATGCAGCTGAACCCCGAAGAAATGGTCGTGGGCGACAAGATACTCTGCCTGCACACCCTCTCGGATGTGGACGACCTGCCCGGCAGCGTGCAGACGGATACCCGTTATGAGCGGCTCTCCACCGGACGCTCGGACTGCCGGTTGTCGTTCGCCGCCCCCATCGGTCTGATGCTGAGCTGCAACCACATCGTAAACCAATATGTGTTCATCGACGATTCGGCCGAAACCTTACAACGCTTCGAGAAGCTGGCCCGCAACCTGCACTCTTTATCACGGTACAGCCGCGCCAACGAGATCAACAAACAGTGGATCGACGCCTATCTCAATGAGGCGCACTCTTTCGGTCTCGCCGCTGTGCGCTGCCATGTCAACGTCATGGCATGGAGCGAAAACCGCGAGGAACTCAAGGTCATCAAGAACGACACCGGATCGGCTCTGGCGCTGATGGGCTGTAAGCCCCGACACAACACCATCGATGTACCGACACTGTTCTGGGCAGGAATTCCCGGAGGCGAGGGAGATTTTCCGGCCGAGGAGTCGTTCTACACATTCATCGAACAGGCTCTCTGCTTCTTTATCGGAGAGACCAATTACCGGGATTCCCTGTCGCCTTTCGGGATCAAGATGGCCGACCGCATCAGCGGGAAACCCCTCCATCTGGATATATCGGACCTGCCGATGAAAAAAGGCATTACGGCCAACCGAAACAAATTCGTTCTGGGCGGCTCGGGCTCGGGGAAAAGTTTTTTCATGAACCACATGCTGCGCCAGTATTGGGAGCAGGGAGCGCATATCCTGCTGGTCGATACGGGAAACTCCTATCAGGGCCTCTGCTCGCTGATCCGTGAGACGACCCGGGGCGAGGACGGTATCTACCAAACCTATACCGAAGAGGACCCGATCTCGTTCAACCCTTTTTATACGGACGATTACCAATACGATGTAGAAAAGAAGGAGTCGATCAAAACGCTCATCATGACCCTCTGGAAACGGGACACCGAACAGCCCACCCGTTCCGAGGAGGTGGCCCTCTCGAATGCCGTGAGCCTCTATATCGAACGGATCAAGCAGAACCGGGATATCGAGCCTTCGTTCAATACCTTCTACGAATATGTACAAGGCGACTTCCGCGAGGTGCTCCGCAAAAAGAAATACCGCGAGAAGGACTTCGACGTAGACGGCTTTCTCAATGTGCTGGAGCCTTTCTACCGGGGCGGCGAGTACGATTTCCTGCTCAACTCGGATAAGAAGATCGACTTGCTGGGTAAACGCTTCATCGTCTTCGAAATCGACTCCATCCGCGATCATAAAATTCTGTTCCCAGTGGTGACGATCATTCTGATGGAGGTGTTTATCAATAAAATGCGCCGCCTGCACGGGGTCCGCAAACTGATCGTCATCGAAGAGGCATGGAAGGCCATTGCCAAGGAGGGCATGGCAGAGTACGTGAGGTATTTGTATAAAACCGTCCGTAAGTATTTCGGCGAGGCCATCGTCGTGACCCAAGAGGTCGACGATATCATCTCCTCGCCGGTGGTCAAGGAGTCGATCATCAACAATGCAGACTGTAAAATTCTGCTCGATCAACGCAAATACCTCAATAAGTTCGACGCCATTCAGCAGCTGCTGGGCCTAAGCGACAAAGAGAAAGACCAGATACTCTCGATCAACCTCTCCAACGACCCCTCGCGCCGCTACAAGGAAGTATGGATCGGACTGGGAGGCGTGCAATCGGCCGTCTATGCCACCGAGGTATCGATGAGCGAATACCTCTGCTACACCACCGAAGAATCGGAGAAGATGGAGGTGCTCGAGCGGGCTAAGAAAGTAGGCAGCATGGCCCGGGCGATCCGGGAACTGGCCAGAGAAAAAACGGCCGGCAAATAACTTTTGAACGTAATAGCATGAACATGAAAAGATGAATAACCATAGCAACCTGCACGCTACTGCTTGCAGGTAAGGCACAGGCCCAGTGGGTGGTGACCGACCCCTCGAACCTGGCCCAGAGCATCGTCAACAGCGTGAACGAGATCGTCGAGACCTCGGCCACGGCCGAACGTATGCTGGCCAATTTTCAGGAGACGGTAAAAATCTATGAACAGGGACGCGAATATTACGATAAGCTCAAGTCCGTACACAACCTGGTACAGGATGCCCGCAAGGTACAGCAGTCCGTCCTGCTGTTGGGTGAGATATCGGATATCTATATGAACAACTATGGCCGGATGCTCAAGGACAAGAACTACACCACGCAGGAACTGTCAGCCATCGCTTTCGGCTACAATAAGATTATGCAGCAGGGCAGCGAGGCCATTCTCGAACTGAAAAACGTCATCAACCCTACGGGGATGTCCATGACGGATAAAGAGCGTTTGGACCTGGTCGAACGGGTCTATACAGAGATGGTGCGTTATCGCAACCTGTGCGATTATTACACACGTAAAAACATCGCCGTGTCGTACTACAGGGCGCAGAAAGCCGGGCAGACCGAACAGATCATGCGCCTGTACGGCAATAGCGAGCAGCGCCATTGGTAACACCTAATAAATCGAATAACTATGCTGCTTACTTTATCGATAGAGAATATGCACGGGCTGCTGCACAACCTTTACAGTGAAATGTTGAAGATGTGCCAGCCTATTGCCGACGTCGCGCTGCCGCTGGCCGCTCTCGGCGCTCTTTTTTTCATCGCTTACAGAGTCTGGCAGTCGCTGGCCCGGGGCGAGCCCATCGACGTGTTCGGTCTGCTGAGACCTTTCGTGCTGGGCATCTGCATCCTTTTCTTCGACACGATGGTGCTGGGAACCATCAACGGGATCTTCCAACCCATCGTGCAAGGGACCGGCGCCATGCTGCGCGACGAACAGTTCGATGTACGGGAGTATCAGGCGCAAAAGGACAAGCTGGAGAATGACGCCCGCTTGCGGAATATCCTCTCCGGAGGTGGCTACGTCAGCGACGAGCAGTTCGACAAGCTGATCGGGCAATTCGGATGAAGCCAGGAGGATTATGCCACGCTGGAAAGTATGTATAACACGGTCAATATGTTCTCGATCGACAATCTGGTACAGATGGCCATGCGCAAGGTCGTGGAGGTTATCTTTCAGGGAGCTTCACTCGTGGTAGATACCATACGCACATTCTTTCTGGTCGTACTTTCGGTACTGGGCCCGCTGGCCTTTGCCATCAGCGTTTTCGACGGGTTTCACAACACGCTGATACAATGGCTCGCGCGCTATATCAGCGTCTATTTGTGGCTGCCAGTGGCCGACCTGTTCGGAGCAATGCTGGCGAAAATTCAGGGACTGATCATCCAAAAGGATATCGCCGACATACTGGATCCGCTCGCCATCTTCCATCCCGACGGTTCGGGAGCGATCTATATCGTATTCATGCTCATCGGAATCGTAGGATATTTCTGTATCCCGACCGTCTCGAACTGGATCGTGCAAGCCGGCGGAATGAGCGCCTACAACCGCAATGTGAACAATACGGTGAATAAGGCCGGCAATGTCGTAGGGGCCGCCGCCGGAGCCTCGACGGGTAACGTATCGGCCGTACTGTTGAAAAAATAATACTGTCATGCCATTCAAGTCATTAAGAAATATCGAGTCATCCTTCCGGCAGATACGCCTCTTCACGATCGCACTGCTGGCCATCTGTGCTTGCGTGACCATCTACGCACTGGGTAAGTCGTATGCCTTCGCCGAACGTCAGCGCCAGAAGATATACGTGCTCGATCAGGGTAAATCCCTGATGCTCGCTCTCTCGCAGGATGCGGCACAGAACCGCCCCGTGGAAGCTCGGGAGCACGTTCGCCGGTTCCATGAACTGTTCTTTTCGATGGCCCCGGATCAGGCGGCTATCGAGTCGAACATCAACCGGGCGCTCTTCCTCTCGGATAAGAGCGCATACGGATACTACAAGGACTGGAACGAGAAAGGGTACTATAACCGCATCATCGCAGCCAACATCACGCAGACCGTCGCGGTGGACAGCGTGCGCTGCGATTTCGAACGCTACCCTTACCACGTAGTCACCTATGCCCGGCAGATGATCATCCGCGAGAGTAATGTCACCGAGCGTTCGCTCATCACCGAGTGCAATCTGCAGAACACTGTCCGATCGGACAATAACCCGCAAGGATTTATGATCGAACGGTTCCGCATACTCGAAAACAAGGATTTACGAACCGTAGAAAGATAAACGACAATGACTATTGCTTGGTTTAGCTGCGGAATAACCTCTGCCGTAGCCTGTAAAATAGCCCTGAATAGCTATCCGGACACCCGGCTTTACTACATCGACACGGGCAGTCAGCAGGAGGACGGCATGCGTTTTCTGCACGAATGTGAAAAGTGGTACGGTCGAAAGATCACCGTATTGCAAAACGAAGAGTACAGCGACCATTTCGATGTCATACGCCGACAGGGGATCATTTGCAGCAACAGGGTATTCTACCCATGCACCTACGAACTCAAAAAGAAAGTCCGCTACCGTCTGGAAGATGGGTTGAAGTATTGGGACGGCCAGGTGTTCGGTTTCGATGCGGACGAAAAACTTCGCGCTCGGCGGTTCGCAGAGCAAAATCCCAATGCCAAACCGCTCTTTCCGCTGATCGAGCATAACCTCTCGAAAGAGAATGCCGCTTATATCCTTCGTCAGACCGGTATCGACCTGCCCCGGCAGTACCGTCTGGGATATCGCAACAATAACTGCATCGGATGCGTCCGGGGAGGTATGGGATACTGAAACAAAATCCGCAGAGACTATCCGGAACATTTCGGGCGCATGGCCCGTTTGGAACGCGAGATCGGATATGCGTGCCTGCGGGAAAGTGTCGATGGTCATTCACGGCCGCTGTTTCTCGATGAGCTGGATCCCTCCCGGGGCAACTTCCCCTCGGAAGTGCTTCCCTCTTGCGACCTGTTCTGTGAATTGGAATTTATGAATATAACCTCTGTTAAACGATAAAAATGAAACGACTGAAGATGAATTTTAAGGACCGGTTGCACGAGCGTTGCAACCGGCTCTCGGCCCGGGAGCGCAAAGCCGTCGTGCTGGGCATGCTCCTGCTGATCCTGTGCGGCTGCCTGCTCTCGATGTTGCGCGGCGTGGACCGCCTGATCGAAGGGAGCCAGCCCCGGCAGCCGGTCATCACGCTCGACTCACTGGGACGCATGGCGCCTATTAATGATACGTCGAACTCTGTAATCCCAGCTGAAGATGAGCGAGCAAACGAATAATACCATACAGACACCCATGTCGGAACCCCTGCAGAAAAAGGAACTTACCCCCGAACAGCTCCAACAGCGCCGCAAACGCATCGCCATTCCGCTGTTCGTGCTGATCTTCTTGGGGGCCATGTACTGAATATTCGCTCCGGAAGGGGATGCCGGACAGCCAGCTCAGGGCGGCACATCGGGGTATAATGTCGAGATGCCTGACCCCAAAGAAGAAGATATGCCCGGCAGCAAGAAGGTGGCCTACGAAAAAGCCCAACTGGAATCGGAGGGCAAAGCCCGTCTGTCGCTCTCGGATCTGGCCGGAGAGCTAATGAAGGCCAATGCCCGCAGTGACGAAAAACCACAGCCACAGAAAGCCCCCGAAGAGAACATCCGTCAGTCGACTCTGACCTACAATCAAATCAATCAACAGTTAAGCGACTTTTACAAACCCACCAAGGAGCAGGAAAGCCGCAAGCTGGAGGAGAAGGTGGACGAACTGCTCGCAAAGCTCAAAACACAGGAGCAGGTACAGGACGAGCGCAGCCGGCAGGAACAGATGATGGAGCGCTCCTACCAGATGGCCGCCAAGTACCTGAATCCGGGAACTACAACCGGGCAGCCCGCAGACATCGCGCCGCAGCCTGAAAAACAGGTCATCGCCGTGCAGGGGATGGCCGCCGACGATCCGATATCGAGCCTGCCCCAGCAAGTGGACGACTCTACGCTGTTGGCATCGCTTTCGGCACGGCGCAACTACGGTTTCAATACGGCCGTAGGCGAGAGTTACCGCATGGGAGCCAACACGATCCGAGCCTGCATCAGCGAAGATCAGACCATCGTGCAGGGTCAGCGCGTGCGTCTGCGCCTATTACAGGCCATGCAGGCCGGAGATGTCATCATCCCGGCAGGAAGCCTCATAACGGGTGCGGCATCCATACAGGGCGAACGTCTGGGAATCACCATCCAGAGCCTCGAGTACAAAGGAAATATCCTGCCCGTGGAACTGTCGGTTTACGATGTGGACGGCCAGCGCGGTCTGTTCGTCCCCGGTTCCGAAGACCGCAATGCAGCTAAAGAGGCCATAGCGGATGTCGGGAGCAACATGGGCAGCAGCATTTCGGTGACACACTCGGCCGGACAGCAGGTAGCCATGGACCTCTCGCGGGGACTGATCCAAAGCGGCACGCAACTGCTCAGCAAGAAGATTCGGGCTGTACGAATCACCCTCAAGGCCGGGTATAAGGTACTGCTCGTTCCCAAAGAATCGTAATCTATAAACTGTTATGCATATGAAAAAAGTAAAGATAGCGGCTTCGTTGCTGGGGCTGCTGCTCTCGGGAGCGGTTTACGGGCAGCAGGGCCGGGAGATCGCCGCTGGGCAGGGCATCGTACCTTACCGGCTGGAGGTGACTTTCAACAAGACCGTACACCTGATTTTTCCGTCGGCAGTCAAGTACGTCGATCTGGGCAGCACGGACATCATCGCCGGCAAGTCCGATGGCGTAGAGAACGTCGTGCGGGTCAAGGCGGCTGTGGAAGGATTCAGTGAGGAGACCAACTTCTCGGTGATCACCTCCGACGGAACCTTCTATTCCTTTGTCGTAGTATATGCCGATCAGCCCGCGATGCTCAACATCAACATAGATCAGTGGAAGACCGGAGAAAGCCCGGCAGCCGGTGGAGGAGGCGTGCAAGTCACCGAACTGGGGGCGGAAGATCCGGCTCTGATCCGCAAGGTGATGTACACGATCTATCAACGAAACCGGCGCGACGTGAAGCACATCGGCAGCCGGGAGTTCGGGATGACGGCCCTGCTGCGCGGCATCTACGTACACCGCGACCTGCTGTTTCTGCACATCAGCCTTGCCAATGCCTCGAACGTCCCCTTCGATGTGGATTTCATCCGCTTTCGGATCGTAGATAAGAAAGTGGCCAAACGTACGGCCCAGCAAGAGACGACGATCGAGCCGGTGCGTACCTACAGCGCCCTGACACGCATCGAGGGACAGTGCTCGGGACACATGGTCTATGCCTTCGGGAAGATAACCATACCCGACGATAAGTATCTCGAGGTAGAGATTTACGAGAGGGACGGCAGCCGGCACCAGCGGTTCCATATCGAAAATGCGGATCTGGTCGCCGCCCGGCTTATCGAACGCTTAAAAAAATAGACCATGAGGGGATCGATCGTCATTTTATCGCTCGGTCTGTTTCTGCTGGGAAGCTCTCCGGCACAGGCACAGCGTTACCTACCCCGACAAACGGGCCTCCAGCTCACGGCAGGACTGGTCGACGGTCTCTGGTTCCGCAACCCCGACGGCGAGCGGCTGTTCCATTGTGGCATCGCATGGAGCCGCTATAACGAGAACCGCACGCGCTGGGTCGTGGGTGCCGACTATTTGCATAAAGAGTACCGATACCGGACGCAACTCATCCCCCGCGATCTATTTACTATCGAAGGGGGCTATTACATCCCGTTCATCTCGAACCGAGGCAAAGACTTGTTCCTCTCGGCAGGGCTTTCCGCGCTGACGGGTTACGAGATCGTGAATTGGGGTGAAGACCGACTTCAAGACGGAGCCCTGCTACGCAGTAGGGACAGTTTTATATATGGACTCGTCCCGGCCCTCGAAGCGGAGGTGTTCCTGAACGACCGTGTGGTGCTGCTGCTGAACCTGCGTCAACGGGTCCTGTTCGGCTCGAATATAGGTAATTTCAATACGCTGGTAGGATTCGGGCTCAAATTTATCATCGATTAATATGCACCACCGACACATTCGCAAGATACCACCCCCTCCCTTTCTGGGGCGGGATAGCCGGGGCGTTCCCCGCACCCGAGATTATTCGTCCGCTCTTACCGTACCCTGACCCTATGTGCTATACACGGATTCGAGGGAAGATCACCTCCCCCAGGTAACACAGGTAACAACAGGATAACCAACAACGAATGATATTATTGGAATTATTTTCAGGTATCGGCGGCTTCTCGAAAGGGTTCGAGCAGGCCGGATACCCCATCTCACAGACCTATTTCTCAGAAATAGATAAACACGCAATAGCCAACTTTAAATACAATTTTCCCCATGCACAACACATCGGACCGGTCGAAAAGATCGCAACGGCGGATATCCCGTACCCCGACATACTCACTTTCGGAAGTCCTTGCCAGGATTTTAGCGACCTCGGCAAAGGAGCCGGAATGGCAGGCCGCAGAAGTTCCCTTATCGGCTACGCAATTGAAGCGGTTCGGCATTTCAGACCTCACGTTTTTGTCTGGGAAAATGTTAAGGGAGCTCTCTTCGCAAAGCATCGCGCAGATTTCTTCTCCATACTTAAAGCGTTTGCCGACATTGGGGGTTATCGACTCGAATGGCAACTGCTTAATACGAACTGGTTTCTACCCCAGAATCGAGAGCGGATATACCTTGTCGGACGTCTTGCAGAGCGATGTGCCGGAAACGTTTTTCCTATCGGAGAAGTCGATTGCCAGAATGATAAAACACGGCTACACCCGTGTGCTTGTATTGGGACGATAGTGAGCTGCTATGCCGCACGCGGAATCACTAACAGATATATCGTCGAGTCACCCGGAGAAATCGATCATCGTACACGAATGAAACCGGAATATTTCAAAAAAGTAAGGATGCTCACTCCCGTGGAGTGCGAACGGCTGCAGGGATTCCCGGACGACTTCACTCGGTTAGGTGATTATGACGGTCAGATGAACCCCATTCCTTTAGTACAGCGATACTGCCTGCTGGGTAATGCCGTCAGCGTACCTACGGTGGAGGCTGTAGCCTCCCGGATTAAAAATAACACGATTTTAGATTAAACAATGATGGAAAACAATAAGCTGAAAAACACCCCCATTGCTGCCGCATTCGTTTTTGACAATGCCGACGATCGACTATTAATGGCAACAGGTATCCCCGATCTGGAGATGGCCGTGTCCGGGATCCTACCGGAATGTATGCAGAACGCCGTCCGAATCGATGGCATACGCGATATGCGTATTATGGTGTATGAATTCCCCAATGCAGACTCGATTCCCAAACCAAATCAGGGAAACCGGGACCGCTATTACCACGATCTGTTGATACCGGCTGTTGATAAATTGGGATTGAAACCTTGCGTCGAGCTCCATGCTCAGGAGGTCGTATTTGCCATGCTCCATGACCTGCCGATCGAGCTGAACAAACCGGGCAACGGCATACGGCAGCAAGCCGGTTATACCGAACATTGCCGATCGTTCCGGGGTGGCTTCATCGATCTGATGGGTAAGGGCACGACGGTGGTGCTGCCCTCCGGAGAGGAAGTGGGTTTCGGATTGCAATCGGCGGCCTTACAGGGAGTCGAGGCGGTATCTACTCTGAAACAAAAAGCGCCTCACAGCAAGAACAAAGCCCATAAACATGGTATCAGATAGAACCCAACCCATGGTAACGAGTATGATACGAATACTATGCATCGGATGTACGGCAGTATTGGCCGCACTGTTCCTCTATGCCTGCAATGATAAACTGGACGTACAGCAGGAGTATGATTTCTCGCTCTCCTGCTGGCACCTTCAGAGCACCATCCGCAAAGACGAGAGCGTGGAGATGCGCCTCACGCTGAACCGCTCGGGCAACTTCCGCGATACCCGCTACTACATCGGGTATATCCAAATGGAAGGTAAAGGCGAGGTCTACGATAAAAATGGAACACGACTGGTTAACCGTGAGCTGCACGAACTGGAGACTATAACCGATTTGGATCAGAGCGACCCCAACGAGCAGGTGTTCACGCTTTTTTATAAGAGCCTCTCATCAAAAAGCTCGCAGATACGGCTTGTCGTCGTGGATTCTTTCAATCAGGAGCGAACGCTCGATATCGCGTTTGAAAATAACTCGGAGGAAGAAGAATAGAGATGGATATAACGATGTGAATAGGGCCGGCAAAAACCGGCCTACACCGCATCTACCGTTTTATTCTCATACCCACATTCCGGGCATGGACCTTCCAGTAATCATTCAAATCGTTATACTCTTTGTAAAGTTCGCTGCGGTCGATCACCGTACACCCTTCGGCCTGCCGACGTATCTCATCCGTTGTCCTCTGCCCGGCGGCATCATTATCCATGTAAGTGAGAACTGTCGCATGCGAAGCGATAGCGGACATTGCTTTGGAGAGATTCGACACGGAGTTGAGCACGATAGCGTCGGAGCCGGGACGACGTTCCCTGCGCATCGACATATAGGAGAGATAATCCATGAATCCCTCGAACACGGCTACCGTATCGCTGCCGCAGGAGAGTGTGGAGATGGTCTTGGGTGAAGTGCTGATCTTAAAACGGCTGTTGCGCAGTTCCCAGCCACCGCCGTCGTTACGGAAGCCGACGGCAAAGTAGACACGCTCGCCGCGGGTTTTATAATAGACTTCCCGGCAGTAGCGGGAGGCTATCTCCGGGGAGATGCTCCGGCTTTTCAGATAGTACAGCAATCTGGGATCGCTTAGAGGTCGGACGCGCTGGATCTCGATGGCGGGAGGCTGCGGCGGGAATTCTTTGGGGGCATAGGTCGGGATGTAAATGCCGGCCGAGTTTTCCAGACTACGGAGTGCTGTAGTCAGGTCACAGTTTTGCAGGGCCATGACCAGATCGATGATGCTGCCTCCGCGATCCAGACCGTGGTCGTATCACAGATTTCGGACGTAATCGACGCTGAAACTCGGCGTGCGTTCCTCGCGTAGCGGGGAAAGGTACATCCCGCCGCGAGGGTTCTCCTTACGCGGAGTAATACCTCGGCTGCTCAAGAATTCACGGATACTGATCCGCTTAAGGTCTTCTATCGACATAATTGGGGGATAATGAATTATCAGCCACAAGATAGTAAAAAGATAGCGTCGTGATTCCAGCGGGTGAAACCGTATCGCAGATAGTCCGGAATAGTCTGTCTCTCGTTGAAAATGCATCTTTGTAAAAGAATTCGGGTACAAGTTTATAGGATAGGCGGATACGGTAAATGGTCCGAATGATATAAGGAAACGAAAAAACGGAATACCAGGAGTATTGCATATTGCAATAACTTCCTTATATTTGGGGTAACGATTCGCCGGAAACGGCGGGCGGCTTTGTCAATCATGCAAATCTGGTAAATGTTATTTTAATTCGCAATAATACCCTATAAACAAGCATCTTATATAGATGTTTCTCAAAACAAAGAAACAAAATAGGAACAAAAACATATTTTTTACGATTTCCCGTTTTTTTTGCTTGCACTACTTTTCATTCCTTTCAGTTGTTCACACTCGAAGTCCTTTTTCCAACCTTCTTGCATAATCTTTGTCTTCAGACAAGCATCGCAAACCTCAAAGTGCAAACCTCGATTTTCTTTCAAGGAACATCCGTTTTACAAAGATACGCTTTTTTATAAAGACATAAACATACGGACAGGTAAATGTACCTGCCTATATTTAGTTTTATTTAGTTTAGCATATATATGACTAATATCCTAAACTAAACTATTTCTTCAGTTCTTTTAGTGGTATATTTTATGCAGCCAAAAGAGAAGAAAATCCCACAGCCTGTATTTTCTCTTTTCGCTGCAATCCTATTTTATTTATTCCCTTTTATCGGATCTCCCGTTGTGGGAGTTGCACCATTGCGTACCGACTTTCGGTCTGTCTGATGAGAATTGTGTCGCAAAGGTATATGTCCTGTCTTTCTTTTGTGCAAGGTCGGAGCCTGACGGTTCACGACCAAATCTCCACACTCTGCAATCAGAGGTAGTATTTGCTTGTGAAACCCTGCATAAAGAGCCAAGACACCTTATGAGGCGACATAATTTCAATCAATCCCGAAAGTAGTAAATACTACATGAGGGATAAAAAAGAAAATCAAATGACAACAGAAAACAGCAATCGTATGTACGAATCAGAAGAAGTAACCGAAATTATTGGCGCACATTGCAGCCTACTCGTTCCATACAAAGGATACACAGAGGGAACGGTTGTGGGAGATTACGGCAACAAAATAGTCGTCCGTCTCAACAATGGTAAGGAGATAGCGGAATACCGTGATGAAGTAATTATCTATGATTAAAAAGGGAGAAGTTATGGGACAAATAGCATTCAAATTCGTCAAATGGGATGTGCCGGAATTGGCGACACTGAAAGACTGCAAGGTTTACAGGTTACGAGAGTGCCTCAATAATGGAGGCAAATTGACCCGTGATGACAAAAATTGGATAACGGAACAAGTAAGAGGATGCTGCCGTTTTCAGAAAGGCATCGCATTGATGGGCTATTACTTCGATTTCTCGGATGTTCTCAAGCGATATTACATCAAACAGTACGGACATATTGCTGAATATTACGCAATCGACAAAACAGCCTTGCGTTCCTCACTTTACGGGAGAATTGAGAATATTGTTGAAGTTAAATAACCAAGAACATGAAAGTTACAATCGAACATGTCTTCTGTCGTTACAGCGATGAAGCAACGGACATTTACTTCCGCATCATCAACACAATCCTTTTTTCAATCGACGAAGCGGAATTGCGTGCCAGCATGGAACGTCTGAAAACGGAAACACATCTTGACGATTATTTCGTATTCGGCTACGGGGCACATCATCTGTGGGTCTGCCAAAGACGTCCCAGCGATCAGGCTAAAATTTTTGAGAACCGGGTAATCATGGCTGAATTTTGATGACGGTGGGAACAGGCTGAAATGGATAACGGACAATTTCAGCCCCCCGCCATTTCCTTTTGTATAATCCTATCTTTCTTTTTTGGCTGCGCCATATCCTTTTGTAAAACCGGTCATTCGTGAAAAGCGGACTGCCGCTTTGCCGATAAGACAGGTGTTGCCTTTTTCTTCCCCTCTGCTCCTTTCATCTCATCCAGTCGGGACATGATAACCACCTCGATATGCTGCCACGCCTTTTTGTCGCGACTTCGTTGATATTCCCTCATAGTCATGCAACGTTTTGGAGAGTTGGTGTTCCTCTTTTTGCTGCCTCAAATCAAGTCGAACTGCCCACAGTTCCAATCCTGCCGTTTCTTGCGGACTTACCGCCGAAACAGACTACATGATGTCAACGGACGGATATGCTCTTTCATGTAACAGAACCCGAAGCTGCTGTCCTCTGATCTTTTTCGGAATGGCTTTCCGGCGAAGTCATCATCATTTTTCCGTTGCAAAGATAGTATGCAGCCGGGAACGACTTCCGGAAGTCTTGACCAATGGCGTAGCCGCATCAATCTTCCTTTATCGAGCCTTGCGGTTTTACCTGCGGTAAAAATAAAGAGTATTGATACGCTATCCTTGGTGCATCCCTTTTCTGCACCTACTTTTTGAGGCAGCGTAAAATTGATTAAAAACTTCTAAAAGCAATTCATTATGAAAAAGATTGAAAACAATTTCGCAGTAACGGGATTCGTAGGTAAAGATGCAGAAATCCGTCAGTTCGCCAACGCCAGTGTAGCCCGTTTTTCTTTGGCAGTAAGCCGACTGGAGAAGAACGGCGAGGAATCCAACCGCGTTTCCGCCTTTATGAACTTTGAGGCATGGCGCAAGAACGAGAACGCCGGGTCGTTCGACCAACTGACCAAGGGCACGATGCTTACCGTCGAGGGGTATTTCAAACCCGAAGAATGGAGCGACAATGCCGGTGTGAAGCACAACCGCATCGTGATGGTGGCAGTCAAGTTCTATCCGACCGTCGAGAAGGAAGAAGCCCCCAAGGAACCTGTTAAGAAGGGGAAGAAAAAAGCAAGAAATAATCTCCTGCCTTACATGAATAAAGCGGCGTAATAGCCGCTTTTGTTTTACTCATTGCCAATCTATCTATTATAGCAATTCTCTTGTAAACACGATTACTTGTTCTCTTTTACTGCATTCACGAATGATTTGGCTGGCTTGAATGCAGGGATATTATGGGCGGGAATTTTGATTGTTGTGTTCTTAGAAATATTCCGAGCCGTTTTTTCAGCTCTACGCTTTATGATAAAGCTGCCGAATCCGCGCAGGAATACATCGTTGCCTGCGATCATCGACTCTTTTACATTTTCCATGAATGCCTCTACCACAGTCTGTACTACCGCTTTCTCTATTCCGCTCTGCCGTGAAATCTGAGCAACAATTCCTGCTTTTGTCATTTTCTTCTTGATTTTAATGAATACCCTGCAAAATTACAAAATATCGGCTTGATACAACTATCCGCCTTATTTGTCATCCCGGAAGCTGCTCTTGCTGAAACCACCAAACACTCCTTTCAGGAGTTTCCCAACAACAAAGAATACTAACAATACAATTATAATATCTCCCATAACTCTTTCATTTTAGTTAATACATCTCAATATAAAGGTACGAAAAAACTGCGGATAATGCAAATAATCAACTGATTTTCAATGTGTATTATTTCGTTCAGATATTGCATTGCTCCTGTCTATTTCCGTAGTCCCGGTACACGTCCGGGTTTTCTGTTAAGTTGTACCCTGTATTTATTGAGTATGCCATACACTGTACTTTTGCTCCGGACACCGCTCTCTTTCCATATGTCCCGGATTGAATAACCATCGTTATACATGTCCACAATCTTCTTATCCCGTTCCGCTTTACTCAAACTCTTTTTGGTAAGTATGGACGTATTGATACTTTGTTGCAGGCGCATAATCTTATCAGATGATTTTCGCAGTACGGCCACTTCCTCTGGAAGTGCCCCGAACATCATCAACACTTCTGCAGGTGTCGTATCGGCAAACAGTTCGTTACATGTGTCAATCTTATCATGTATGGAGATGATGCGCACCACTTTAATCCGGCATAACTCGATCAAGGCCGCCAGTTCCCGCAAGCCGCGCACGGCATTGCTGAATTTCGATACCACCAGTTCGTCCCCTCTTTCAAGATTCGACATGAGTTGTTTCCACTTCGGTCTAAGCGTCTCGTGTTTGACCGATTCCTCTATCACTTGTACACAACCATACTGGAGCATCCATTCCTTGTCTGCGTCAAACGCATCATAGGAGTTTGCCTTGAATATATAACCAACTTTTGCCATGTCAATATACAATTCCGATGATAATAAGTGCAAAGATACGAGTTTTATTTGAGTGTTCAAATCATACTATATTAAAAAACAAGAACAGACCTCGAATCATTCTTTTTCTTTCACTTGTTTTCATTGGAAATCATACTATTAAGTACGATATTGAAAAATGCGCAAAATACGATTTGAATGATACGAAGTATCGAAAATTATATATAGTTTTGCGCAAAATAGTACGAAATAATATAGTATGAAAACATTAAAATCGAACTTAAAACTACACATGATTATAGCCAAAACAATTGCCGTTTCTATTGCCATACTCACGTGTACATCGTGCGATAGCGGAAATGGCAAACGTATGGCGAATGTCAAAACCAACCCTGCCGGAACATACAGGGAATATCTGTCCGATGTACGTAAGCTGGACAACCTTTCCATTAAAGACTTGGCCGAACACCTCAAGCAATGGCAAACCATAAGGGATTCCGTTTTCCGGTATCTCGAACGAGACACGCTCGCCCGGCTTCATTCAGTCCATATTGAAGATTGCAAACGGACGCATGATTCCATCCGAATGGAATTTTCCCGACTGGCTTTGTCGAAGTCCCGTACTTATAAGGATGTGCTGCTGGTCAAGGAACAGGTCTCACTACATCTGAAAGATGCAGAACTGCATCGTGAGGCTGAAGCAATCCGCCCGTTCTTTACCTCGTTGGACAGCCGCCCCGTCTGTCCGGGGAATCGGCAACGTGTTCTTGCTACCTATAGGGACGTACTGACACAAACAATTGATTACGGCATCCACTGTATAGCCGACCTGACAATTTATATCGAAAAAGAGGATGCGGCATTCCGTGCTTTCCTCTCACGTCTGCCCGATTTCGATGGTGTGGATCTTTCCGATATCACACATAATACGGAGCGATGCTGCTCACAGGTATTCCTTGCTGCCGAGCGGAACGACATCACCTATCAGGACGCAATGGTCTATTTGGCCATGCGCACCAACCGCAGGTTGATTCAGAATGTTCAGACCTGTATCGACAACATCCGCGATAAAAAAGTCAGGACACCGGCACAGGCGCAAGCCTATATCTGGATGCTCCTCCAGCCTTATTCTTCAATGGACGGCTTTTGTATTTCATTGCTTTCATCCGAGGAGAGACGGCGTCTTGACACGCTTGCTATGCAGACCTCCGACGCTTTCGAGGTTTTAGGTAAAATCCTGCAATCTGGAAACAATCGACTGGACGAGTTGCCAGGAATGCTGTTGGAGGCATTCATACACACCCTGTAACGATATAACACGAAAACAATATGATTATGCTACGACACTTCTATGATGACTTTATGACGTTCGTTCCCTTGCAACTGCCCCAGTTGCTCGATGTGACGACTATGGAGGAACCGCAGTTCTACGGTGACTATGTACTGCTTACGTTTCCGTTGCACAATCCTTATGATTTGGACGAGGTGATGGATATGTTCGAGGACGATATGGAGCTGATAACGCTCTATCACCACATCCCTATGCGCTCCGAGAAATTCGGGCATAGCACCTGCGCGTACTCGAATCCGGCTTTCGGGCAGATGTTCAAGATGAACGCCAAGACGGATACTGAGGGCAAGGTAAACAGCATCATCGTCACAATCTATGATTCTTTGGAACAGATGTACGGAGATTTGTGTCTCGATTTGGAACTCCATTCCAAAGGCGGATTCTTGAAGTATAAAAAAGACAAGGCCGATGTGCTGATGAATTTTATATGAGGAACACGCTGTACAGACAAATGGTCTATTGCATCAACGCCTACCGGACGTGGATAGAGGTTGCCGATGACAATCTTTACAAGGAGAATATCATTTCGAGAACCGACAGGACTGACTATCTCGTTTCCCGCACGCTGGTGTTGCGTGCATTCAAAACGCAAGGTGAATATGCTGAAGGGACAGTATGGCATATTCCGGAGCATGAACTGGACAAAGCGTTGGCAACTTATCGCAAGCAGAACCCCCAATTCAAACAACGCATCAAAAAGGCGGCGATGTACCTTTCTGCAGCAGATGCCGAAACCATTATCCGGTTGGCGACTTATGGCACTGTACAATTGGAGCTCATGGTGCGTCCCATTCACATACCCGAAAAACCATACTACCTATGTTATTGAATATTCTGCAACTCATTTTCTATGCTATACCCTTTGCGGTGTCGCTGACATTGTACAAGAGCAACAAACGGTGCATGGCAGTCTTTTACATGGCAATGGCACGAAGTGACAAGGCTCGCAAACTCTATGCGCAAATTTGGCTGATATGCCTGTTACTTTTTCACTATGTATATGCGTGCGGTCATATAGGCGAATTTGGCATCCTGTTATCTACCGGAGTCTGTGCCGCCATGTTCTCGTTTAAGCGAACGGATAACTGGTTCCGCAAGTTGCTGGATTGCCCTCGTGCATTTGTCATCCTTGCAGTGGTCACAGTGGTCATCGGATTCGTACCGCATTTGTACACGCTGTCGGTAACTATTACCTTTCTTCTTTTGGCTGCCCTGTTCTATCCCTCTGTTCGGGTCATGTCCGAATGCAAGGATGCGGAAAAACGTACCGAATGGGTGAAGTCTTCTCAAACACTGTCCGAATCGTATTACGATAATCATCACGCAGGGTTGCCGCATAATGCGGATAACGGCAACTCGGTTCATCCGCAAAATAATAATCATCAAAAACAGGACGATAATGAAAAATAAGCAAGAAATCCCTGCCGTCATAGTGGCGGATGTAAAGGTGTTCGACTACCTTAAAGAAAAAGTCGGCGAACGAAAGACGCGGACGGAAGCCTATAGTGACCTGCTGGACAAATCGCTGGCAGGTTTTATTTCCCCTTTTCTAAGGAAACAGGACTACGACCTTCAGCCTTGCCAGTGTCATGTGACCATTTCCGACCTTGCGACGGAGTGGCATTGGCATCGTGCCACTGTCCGCTCGTTTTTGGAAACGTTGGAGGCGTTCGGACAATTGAAACGCACCAAGCTCGCAAAGAGCATAGTCGTCACCATGCCAGTGCAATCCGGTCAGTCTTCGGCTGCATCCGTTGTACAGCGACAGCCGGACTTTGCCATACAACTGCAAGAGGTATTATCCGATTGGATAGTTGGCAAAATGACCTCTGCGGATGTCGGCAATATCTGCGGTCAGGCCGTCCGTCAGGCGATGGCTGGAATGACCGGATACGAGAGCCGTCACTGTCTGGACAGTCATATCGACACAGCATCGGCACACGCCAGTAAACAGGAAGAGGAGATTCGTAAGACCGCCTTGGGATGTATTGCCCACGCCGCCTTGCAACGAGTATTGCGCAAATCGAGATTCGATGACAGCTCGCCGCTCATTGAGTTCTTTCGTCATGACCTCGATGAAGAATGGGTATCCTTCATCGAGGCATCCAAAGAGCTTGCGGAGCTGATTCTCGATACCGAAGCGTGTGAAACGACCTTCGACACAGACGATGACAAAGAACGCCTCAAATCGCTTCGCAAACCCTTTTTATCGCTTTTGGCAAGGACACAGGAACCAGCGGATTAAATCGGGAACCGGAAACAGATTGTATAACCTTGAACAATCCGCCTCTGTCCCGTCACAGGTATCCTGCCGGTTATAGGAGGCACACGGGCTTGCCCGTATGCCACGAAACAAAGGGAAGGGGTAGCC
>ERZ825137.1281-NODE-1281-length-32890-cov-3.569392_pt1 | contig 32890 bp, 25 predicted proteins | sample MGYA00519873_ERZ825137 | MGnify/ENA primary metagenome ERZ825137 (study PRJEB31778, sample SAMEA3449190) | human gut metagenome | biome: human gut; feature: human-associated habitat; material: faeces | place: United Kingdom | collected 2010/2012 ...
TTATATTGTTGGGCGTGGATGCCCCTGCTGTAATACCTACTGTTTCCACGGACCTCAATTGATTCATATCCAAATCGCCTAGTGTCTGTATATAGTACGTATTGTTACATGCTTTTTTGCATATTTCAAATAACTTCTGGGTATTAGAGCTATGCTTATCGCCGATCACAATCATAGCATCTACCTCTTCTGCAATGCTCTGGGCTTCTGTCTGACGCTCTTTGGTTGCATTGCAAATTGTATTTAAAACATTTATATCATAACCCTTTTTCGAAATAATTTCAACCAATTCTTTGAATTTCTTGTAATTAAATGTCGTCTGTGCAACGATAGAAACAGAAGGGTTTTCTGATGTTTTTTTATCCTCTCCGGATGGCAGGAAAAATGACTTTGCTTCTTCCTGATTCCGGATAATAAATACCGCACCTTCTACCCAGCCCCGGATTCCCTGTACTTCAGGATGACTCGGATCTCCTATGATAATAATCGTTTTTCCTTTCCGGCTTTCTTCCTGTACAATATTATGAATTCTTTTCACAAACGGACAGGTAGCATCTACATAAGAAATTCCCTTTTTTTCCAATCTGTCACAAATTCGTTTCGGGACTCCATGGGAACGGATAATTACCAGTCCTTCTTTAAGAGCTTCCAGTTCTTCCTCTGAACGCAGTACTTTGACCCCATGCTTTTCCATATCCTTAATGACTTCTTCATTATGAATAATGGGACCATATGTGTATATCTGCTTTTCTTTTTCCTTCTCTACCTGCTCATACACAGTCTCAACGGCACGCTTTACTCCAAAACAAAAACCTGCACTTTTTGCACGAATGACTTCCATCACTTTACTCCTTTTATAAAGAAATCCTGACGGATACCTGTCCGTCAGGATTATGTTTTCTTTTACCGACCTTATTCTACCAATATCTTCTGTACCAAGGTCTGCCGTATACACTTTGAATTTTAACAACATCGCCAGGCTGTGGTGCATGAATCATCTGACCACCACCGATGTAAATTCCTACATGTCCGGAATAACAAACAACATCACCCGGCTGTGGATCGCTGACTGCCTGACCACCTGCCCCCTGAGGACCAGAAGTTCTAGGAAGGCTAATGCCCGCAACTCTGTGACAATACAGTACAAGTCCCGAACAGTCAAGCTCTACATTCGGTGTAGTACCGCCCCAAACATACGGTGTTCCAAGCTGACTATATGCAGCATTTACAATGGCAGAAGCAGTGCTGCTGTTCCCTGGACTTACATAATTACTACCACTATTATTAGAACCTGCTGAGGAATTATTGTTCGAATTATTCGTTGTATTATTCCTATTATTCGCTGCGGCAATCTGCTGCTGGCGTCTTGCTTCTGCCTCTGCAGCTGCTTGTCTTTCTTTCTCAATTTCTTCCAAAGCCGCCTGATATTCAGCATCCAAATCTGCCACTTCATCCTGTTTGCTTTCCAAAGTATCATTCAGGCTTTGTTTCTTTGCCTCGAACTCACTCTGTTGCGATTCCAGTTCGGCCTGTTCCGTCTCTAATGTACTTTTCAGTTCTGCAACTTGTTCCTTTGTATTTACATACTCTTGCAACTGTTCTCTGTCATAATTATGTACGCTCTGAATATATTCTGCTTTGTTCAGAAATTCTGTGATACTTCCAGACTCTGTAATTTTCTCAAGAATCGTAGAGTTTCCTTCTTCATACATATATCTGATACGAAGTTTCATCGCCTCATACTGTTCTTTTTCTTTTTCTTCTGCCGCCGCAAGATCTTTTGTTGCCTGATTAATTTCTTCACCTGTAGTAATCAGCTGTTCTTCCAAATCATCAATCTCACGTATTACATCTGCAATCTCTTCTTGTAACGAAGAAACCTCTGCTTCTGCAGCTTCTTTCTTATCTTTGATTGCATCTGCATCCGGAGCAGCATAAACGGATGATATGGTAAGCGAGCTAACGGCTAACGCAACTATAAATGCACGGAATAACTTATTTTTCATCTACAATACCTACCTCATTTGTTTTATTTATAATCCCGCATAATAGCGTACACCATTTTCTCTGTTTTTTCAAGCCTTATTTGCGGGACTAGATGTTCTGTAGCTTACTATAAATGATTATAACGGAATACTCACTTTTTTTCAATACTTTTTAACATTTTTGTAACATTTATTCGTTAACATTTTGTGAATAAATGGTTACAAAATACCAAATCGTGATAATAGCAAACAATATCAGACAAAATGTAGTTACAATCCAGATATATGGATGTTCTAAAAGGACAGAAAAAACATTAAGCCATGTACAGATAAGAGAAGTCATATTTAAAACCACATGAAACAATACAGAAGCCTTTAAAGAGTGATATATCTCGTACAAATATGCCATCACTGCTCCTGTAATGAACGCAAAGATAAACTGGACGAGATTTCCATGATTTACCCCAAAAATAATCGCACTTCCTAATATCGAAATCCATACCGGAAGCATATTTCGCATTCTCCTGTAAAGCATCCCCCGATAAACCAGTTCTTCTGCTACCGGGGCAAGAAATGCCACCCCTGACAGTTGTATAAAAACGGATGCACCATATATCGACTGACTTGTGGTTTGATAGGTTTCACTATACTGTGTAATGCCACTTCGCATAATTAAACTGTTCAGTGAAATACAAATACAAACTCCACATATCACAATTGCAAGGATATCTTTTCCTGCAAGTCTGTTCTTCTTGTGGCAGCCCGCATCCTTATTCTCCCTCTCTCCCCGATAGATTTTTCCAAAAATAAGAATCGTTATCAGCGATACAAGAATCGTTATCTCCATCAGATAACTTTCAGCTTTTTCCATTCCGACAAACGCAAACACTATCCACTGTGTCGAAATCGAAATTCCAAACCTTAGTGCCAGTGGCTCTATCAAATATAAAAAGGCATGTCTTTTCTTCTTATTTTGATTCACGCTTTTTTCCTTTCTTCGCATTCGCATGAAAAGCAGCTTCAATATCCTGTTGATTTCCCTGAATCGTCCCCTGAATCATATCCGGCTTTCCACCACCTTTTCCGCTAAAGCTTTGATACAGATATTTTCCAAGCTCCTGCATATTCTGGCTTTTACTTCCAATCACATAGCGGTATTCCTTTTCATCCTTACGGCAGAAAACAGCACAGATTTTCGCACCTTTCCCCAGCATAAGATTCATAAATTCTCTTGCAAGTCCCATGTCCATATGGTCTTCAAATATGCAGACCTCTGAATCGGCGGAAATCTGTTCTGCTTTCATCCGCAGCATACTCCTTTGTAATTCCAGCATCTGCATTTTCAGTGTATTGTTGTCCTCTTTCAACTGCTCCACTGCTTCCACAACCAATTCTTCCTTTGCAGTCAGAAGGGACATAATGTTCTTTACACTTTCTTCCTTTTGCCGGTAATCATCCAGTGCTCTATCACCACTTAACATCGTAATCCGGACTCCGCCTTTATAGTTCTGTACATGAACCATTTTAATCAGACCAATTTCTCCTGTTCTTTTCACATGAGGAGCACAGCAGGCACACACATCGTATCCAGGTATTCTAACAATTCTTACCTGACCCTCGATTTCTATTTTGCTTCGATAATCCAGTTTTTCCAATTCCTCTTTTGATGGATACAGAACTTCTAACAGAATATTCTGAAACACTGCTTCATTTGCTTTCCGCTCAATTTCCTGTAACTGTTCTTTTGAAAGTGGACCATCAAAATCCATGGTACAGTAAGTATCAGCCAGATGAAATCCAACATTCCGGTAAGCATACTGCTTATGAACCAGTCCGGAAATAATATGCTCTGCTGTATGCTGTTGCATTCTTGAAAAACGTTTTTCCCACTGTATTTTTCCATGCACAGTTACACCCGTCGAAATCACATCTTTGATATAGTGGTAAATACTTCCGTTCTTTTCCTGTACATCTGACACTTCTGTATCATTCAGCCAGCCTGTATCAGATGCCTGTCCTCCCCCTTCTGGAAAAAAGGCGGTTCTGTCAAGAACTGCCAGGTATCCTTCTCCATATGGTTCACAAGAAATAACAGTGGCATCAAATTCTTTCAAATGACTATCCATATAAAATAACTTTTCTGTCATATTCTGTGCTTCCTTCTTTTCGTTTTTCGATGATTGCCTGTCAATCATATAGGCTTACTCCTATAATAACTACATTCTCTCCGGTGCTTCAAACCCCAACAAATCAATGCAGGTATTTAACACATCTCTTGTAAGTCTAAGAAGTGCAATATAACTCTGCTGTTTTGTTTTATCTTCTTCCGCAAGAATTTTAGTCTCATGATAGAACCGGTTGAATGCATTTGCCAAATCATAAATATAAGCACAGATTTTATGAGGTGCAAGTTCTTCGTAGGCCAAATCTATTACGCTGTTATATTTAGCCAGTTCTAACATCAATGCTTTCTGGCTATCATTTTCCAGGGCAGAAATCTTCAAACTTTCCACTTGATTACCAGCTTCCTGATATTTGTTCAAAATAGACTTAATACGGACAATGGTATACAAAATGTATGGTCCTGTATTTCCTTCGAATGAAGTAAAACGGTCGACATCAAAGACATAATCTTTCGATGCCTGATTTGATAAATCTCCGTATTTTAATGCTGACATTCCAACTATCTGCGCAGTGCGTGCACTTTCCTCTTCTGCTACGGTACGGTTGTCCGTAATCTTCTCCAGCATCTTATCCGTAATATCCTTAATCAGAGTTTCCAAACGCATAACGCCGCCTTCTCTTGTTTTGAAAGGCTTGCCATCTTTTCCATTCATAGTACCGAATCCTAAGAATCTAAGTGCAGTCTCTTTTCTTACAATACCGGTTTTCTTCGCACAGCGAAACACCTGCACAAAATGTAGTTCCTGTCTTTTATCCACTACATAGATAACTTCATCCGGATGATATAATTCTTCTCTTTCTACAAGAGTAGCTAAATCTGTTGTATCATACAGTGCCGCGCCGTCTGATTTCAGAATCATACATGGTGGCACTTCTTTTGTATCAGATTCCTCCTTTACATCCACAACCAGTGCACCGTCATTATAATATGCATAGCCTTCATTCTTTAAACGTTCTACCATGTCAGGAATATACTTCTGTGCGTCTGCTTCGCCCTTCCACAAATCAAATTCTACATTCAGTTTTTCATAATTCTTCTTCAGATCAGAAACCGACACATTCATGATATGCTTCCAGATTGCACGATATCCAGGCTTACCGTTCTGAAGCAGGAAGGTTGCCTGAAGTGCTTCCTCACGGTATTCTTCATGTTCCTTGGCATAAGCAGATGCTGCCGGATAGATTTCTTCCAAATCCGAAATTGTAAATGGAGCTTCTTCCGGATATTCGCCAGTAAATGCATCATCAAAATACGGAAGCTCTGGCTGACGTTTCTTCAGTTCAGTAATAATAAGTCCCATCTGATATCCCCAGTCACCCAGATGAATATCTCCTACCACTTTGTTTCCCTTAAATCTGGTAATACGCTTAATGCTTTCACCAATAATCGCAGAACGCAGGTGTCCTACATGTAGTGGCTTTGCAACATTCGGTCCGCCATAGTCTACCATAATCATCTTAGGGTTTTCTTCTGCGTCTACCCCAAGCTTGTCTGACTGCATCATCTGATTTAAATATTCTGCAACAAATTCCGGATTGGTCTTAATATTAATAAAACCTGGTTTTACAGCTTCTACTTCCCGGATACATCCTTCTTTCGATATCTTAGCCACTACTTCATCCGCTATCATAAATGGGGCTTTATGGTACTTTTTAGCTCCTGCCATTGCACCGTTGCACTGATACTCGCACAAATCCGGTCGGTTCGAAAGAGTTACCTTTGCTAATTCCTTCTCATATCCTGCTTCTACAAATGCCTGTTCCAGTTCTTCTGTTATAAGCTCCAGGATTTTTTTCATATCTATCTTCCTCGCTCTCTTTCATAAGTAAACATTATCTTTGATTATAACGTAATTCCTATATTCATGCAAGAAAACTCTTGATTTTTCCTTCTTGGAATGCTATATTAATTAATGTCTCTGTAGCTCAGTGGATAGAGCGCCGCCCTCCGGAGGCGGGTGCGTCAGTTCGATTCTGATCAGAGACGTAAAGCACTGACTCTTGCCAGTGCTTTTTTTGTGGAACAACGAACCAAAATCCGTGCTTACACAAGAATTTGTTCCGCATTACATAGAAATACTTTCCATTTCTCTGTCATAATAGTACACCGTATCCGACAGTACTTCTTCCGCCGCCACTTCTGTCTCATTGATTTCTTTTACCATAACCTCCAATTGCTGTCTCTCCATTCCAAAACTTTCCGGAATCAGAATCAGCTCATGAACACTGCTCGGAATGATAAAAAAGTTTTCACCTATTTCCGCAACTATCCTCTTCCAATCCTCATACAGCATGACACCAGCCCCCAGACTATGTGTCCTGTTAGTGGCTATATACATATACTCTGTGACCCTTTCCATCTCCATGGGCAATAGCTGTGGTGAATTCCGTCTGGCTGCCTGGATGATATCTTCTTTTCTGACATTCCAGCCTTCCATATGCTCATTATGAATCAACAATGTCGCAGTCCCAAACTCCGTTTTTTCCAGCAGTACATAATATACAACTGCCAAATCCAGGAATTCCTCATGCGGCAAATCTTCCAGCAGATGTTCATTCGCCTGTTTCTGAATCAGCTTATATACAATACGATTCTGAATCTGCGAAAAATCCAAAATATGCTGATATGATATGGACTGCTTTATTTTCACTTCTTCATAAATTTTTTGGAGTTTCTGTGCAAGTGCGTCAAAAGTGGAACCTTGTAGATACTGTTCATAAAATTCTTCCAGATAAATCGTAGGTGATATGTTTACCCCTGTCTGTGTAAATAACAATCCTGTACGGAGCATTCCGTTATTTTTTACTGCACGGTAAACTTCTACCTCCGCCTCCGGCTGCATCTCTGCTTTCATTCTATCGCGCATAGTAATAATAAATGTCTGATAATCCATTATTCATCCTCTTTCTACTCTATGCCCCGACAAAAGATATTGATTTGGACGTAGATTCATTATACCTGTTGTTTTCTCTTATCGCAATGGATAATCTACGTGCCACATTTTCTATTAACATACAAAAAAGCCGGAATTAAAGGTTTCTCCCTTAATTCCGACTTAAATATGCTTTTATATTTTGTGAAAAACTTACAATTATGCTCTTGAAAGATATTCTCCTGTACGTGTATCAATTTTAATTCTTTCACCCTGATTTACAAACAATGGCACTAATACGTTTGCACCTGTTTCAACAATAGCCGGCTTTGTAGCACCTGTAGCTGTATCTCCCTTAACACCTGGTTCTGTTTCTGTAACTTCCAATTCAACTGTAAGAGGTGGTTCAATTGCAAATGCTTTGTTCTGGTAAAAGCTGAGTGTAACTTCTTCGTTTTCTTTTACAAACTTCAGATCTTCATCAACAACATCTTCACCTACCGGAATCTGTTCATATGTTTCCATATCCATGAAATAATATAATTCTCCGTCATTGTAAAGATACTGCATCTTCTTTCTTTCGATGATAGCATCTTCAAATTTTTCTGTTGGGCGGAATGTTGTTTCTGTTACGCTTCCTGTAAGAATGTTTTTAATCTTTGTACGAACGAAAGCTGCTCCCTTTCCCGGTTTAACATGCTGGAAGTCTAAACATTTGTAAACGTTTCCCTCCCATGTAAATGTCTTGCCTTTCTTAATATCTCCTGCTGTAAATGCCATTGTAATCCTCCTTATAAGTGCACATGCACCATCATTTTTCTAACATAGTACACTTAATTTTATAATATTATTTCTCATTTTTCAACTATTACTTTCCGGTTTTCACAAATTTATTCATTCTGATGAATAGTTTCCAGTATCTCATACAGTTTTCCGGCATCATACTGTCCCGGTGCAGACGATTTTTCCACTGTTCCAAAAGTAACGGAAGACCCGAATATTTCTCCGGAAATACGGCTGATACTGCCATAGACTCCCATGGAAATCGTAATAATCGGAATCTCAATTCCTTTTGTCATCACTTCTTCCGTTGCAGATAGCAGGGTAAGTACATCTTTCTTTTTTTCCGGCATAACCGCAATTTTTGCAATATCGGCTCCCAGTTTCTGCATAGACTCCAATCTGGAAATCAGTTCTTTCTCCGATGGAGTTTTTGCAAAGTCATGGCTGGAAACTACTCCATAAAGCTTACATTCATGTGCCGTTTTCAGAATTTCTTTTACAATCTCTTTTCCAAAAGAAAACTCAATGTCAACCAAATCTGTCATGCCTGACTTACATACACCGCAATTGAGTTCCCGGTATTCTGACTGCCCGATTGCCCGTTCTCCGCCTTCCTGTAAGGTCCGGAAGGTAAATAACAGTGGCATATCCTTCAGTATTTTTCTCAAATCCGCAAGCACTTCATATAACTTGTCAGACTCCATAACTGACTCATACCAGTCTGCACGCCATTCTACCATATCTGCCTTCGACTGTGTTATCTTTTCCGCAACACTCAAAATCTCTTCTTTGGTTCGTTCCACAATCGGAACGCAGATTTTCGGTCTTCCACATCCAATTGTCAGGTTTCTTATCTGCACTGGTTTCATAACAGTTTCTCCTTTTTGCTCCGCTTGTAAAAAAAGAGAACAATTTTTTCCAGATACCGTTTCAGGACAATCTGAATCTCTTCTTTTGGATGAATCGGTTTTACCAGAATACTTTTCATTCCGGTGCGTTTTGCTCCCCATACATCCGTAAAAAGCTGATCCCCCACAAAAAGCGTATTCTCTTTGCTGGTTTTCATTAATCCCATGGCTTTTTTATAATTCTTTGTAGAAGGTTTATGTGCGTCAAACACATATTTACTCCCTACCTTATCAGCAAAAGGCTGTACTCTCGATTCCTGATTATTCGAAATCAAACAAGTATCAAACCCTATCTTTCGAAGCCTTTCAAAAAGTGAGATTGCTCTTTCATCCGCCGGTGCACCATGTGGTACCAGTGTATTATCAATATCAAATATAAGTCCACGATATCCTTTTTTGTACAGTTCTTCAAAAGGAATAACATAGGTAGATGCGGTATAGTCATCCGGATAAAATGTTTTAAGCATTGTTCTCATCCATTTCTAATAATTTTTGAATTAATTCTTCACAAATCTGTAAGACTGTTTTGCCATCTGTTGCCACAACTACATCTGCTGCAGCCTCATATTGGGTCCTCCGTTTCTCCATCAAGCTTTGGATGTCTTCTACATTCTTCTTTCCATTCAAAAGTGGTCTGGATTCATTTTCTTTCAGACGTTCCAGAATGGTCTCCGGCTTGGCTGTCAACAGTACCACTCGCCCATTCTTCTTCATTTCTTCTACATTACGTTTCCGCATTGCAACGCCACCGCCACAAGAAATAATTGCATTCTTCCTTCCCTGCGTTTCAATCAGAAGTTCTGTCTCCAGATTACGGAAATATTCCTCTCCTTTGACCTCAAAGATATCGGAAATTGACATGTGTTCTCTTTTTTCGATGATCTGATCCATTTCAATAATATCCATGGAGAAGATAGAATTCAAATAGTCAGCCACAGTGCTTTTCCCTGCCCCCATAAATCCAATCAGGACAATATTGTAATCAAATAATTTTCCCCCTTGAATTTTGCGGCTGTTTCTCTCTATTCTGCCAAACACATCCAGGACTTCATCTTTATGACTGCTATTTCCAAGTAAAGCTTCCAGATTTTTATTACGTTTTTCGCCCTGAAACGGCTGAAGAATAGGGATTCCATACTCTTCTTTGTATTTAACGATTTTTTCGACAATTCTATAGCGTTCATTCAACGCATCTATAATTTTTTCATCACAATGGGCCAATTCTTCCCGAAACATTTCCAAGTCATTCATATTTTTTATCCCTTTCTCATGTCTCATTCCGCATTATTATAACAAAAAAGCCTACTTTTTATCAATAGGTTTCTTAGTTGTTTTCATTTGTTTCCTCTGTACTCCGTTCTCTTGCCTTCTGAACTGCATCTTTAAATGTATTCCATGCATCTTCATGCTCCACAAAATATTTCGGGCAAATCTTTCCTGTAATATCATAATGTCGGATAATATCATCCTTATTCAGTTCAAATTTTTCACTGAGCCATGCCGTAAGCTGTACAAGCGACTGATAGGTATCCTGATTCAGTTCTCCTGTTTCATCCGGGTGACAACACTCAATAGACACCGTGTCTTTATTGCGGTCATTGGAAGCATAAGCTATTTCCCATGTTGGAACACACTGGATAATCTCGCCGTCAAGACCAATAACAAAATGACTGCTGGCACTTGTGATATGTGTATCCTGAAGGTCATTAAAATAGTCTCTGTTCTGCTGTGCCGTAGAAGCCGGATTTGCCGTATAATGTATTACAATTCCTGTAATCTGCTCACTCTTGGTTCCCGGTCTGGAATAAGGATTCACATCCAGAAGTTCCACCTGAATATCCGGTTTTTCTGCTGTAATTTTATCATCTGCTACTTCTGTGTATTTTTTCGTTGGCAAAAGATTTGTGACTTTCAAGACAATCAGTAAAAATAAGACCCCAATTAAAATTCCGATTCCAATCCTTCGGTTTCTCTGCATAATCCGTTTTTCTTTCGCAGTCAGATTTTTTCTTTTACTTTTCGTTCGTCTTTTTTTCATACTCATCCCTCGGTACTATGTATTCTTTATATAATATATCTGCTTTTTCTTTTCTGTACAATGTACTTTTGAAAACCTTAAGAAATCTTCTCGTTTTTCTTTAAGAAATATTACGTTTAAAAGATACGCCGGATCTTTTAGTAGTTGCACGATTTATATTAAAAAAAGAGCTTCCAGCATACTGAAAGCTCCATAGAGCGACAGACGGGACTCGAACCCGCGACCTCCACCTTGGCAAGGTGGCGTACTACCAACTGTACTACTATCGCATGCTTTTGTGAAGCATCAGCGCCTCAACAAAAGCTATTATACATTGACTTCATCCATATGTCAACCTGTTTTTTTATTTTTAGATTACAATATATTTAAGAATGAATAATACTGCCAATACATACATCAGCGGAGACACTTCTTTTCTCTTTCCGCCAAGAACTTTAATAATCACATGTGAAATAATTCCCATAGCAATACCTTCTGAGATACTGTAAGTAAACGGCATTGCAATGATTGCAATAAATGCAGGAATTGCATCTGTGTAATCACTGAAGTTAATCTTGGTAATAGATGTCATCATCAAATATCCTACCAGTACCAGTGCCGGTGTTGTAGCAAAGGATGGAATTGCAAGAAAAATCGGCGACAAGAACAGCGACAGCCCAAAAAGAATAGCTGCCACGATTGCAGTTAAACCTGTCTTACCACCTTCGGTAGCTCCTGCAGCACTCTCAACGAAAGTAGTAACAGTAGAAGTTCCCATTACTGCACCTGCTGTTGTGCCAACAGCATCTGCAAGGAGTGCTCCCTTGATTCTAGGAAGTTTTCCGTTTTCATCAAGCAGTTCTGCTTTTGCAGCAACACCAATTAACGTTCCAAGTGTATCGAATAAATCTACAAACAAGAACGCAAACATAATTACAACAAAGTCGCTTGTAAATACTTTACTGAAATCCATTGCAAGGAAAGTCGGTGCCATACTCGGAATAGAAATTCCGTTACTGAAATCAGGGAGCAGACTGTACCATCCTGCATCAGCAGATGGTGTGTAAAGTCCTGTAAACTGGCAGATAATACCAAGTCCCCATGTAATCAGGATTCCCCAAAGAATATTCCCTTTTACTTCTTTTACCATCAAAATAGCTGTAATCAGAATTCCGATTAATGCCAGAAGTACAGTAATACCTTCTGTTGAAAATGTACCGGCTTCTACCGAATTCTTAAAAGAGAACAAAGTAACCAAAGTAGAGGAATCTACAACCACATGTGCATTCTGTAAACCGATAAATGCGATATAAAGTCCAATGCCTACAGAAACTGCATGTTTCAGATTCATTGGAATAGCATTAAAAATTGCTTCTCTTATACTGGTAAGGGAAAGAATAATAAAAATAATACCTTCCACAAAAACTGCAGCCAGAGCTTCCTGCCATGTAAATCCCATACCCATAACTACAGTGTATGTGAAATAAGCGTTAAGTCCCATACCGGGTGCCAATACGAATGGATAATTTGCTAAAAGTGCCATAACACATGTTGCAATAAATGCAGACAATGCTGTCGCGGTAAAGATAGCCCCTCTGTCCATCCCTGCCTCTGACAGGATATTCGGATTAACCGCCAGAATATATGCCATTGTCATAAATGTAGTGATACCTGCGATTACTTCTGTCTTAAAGTCTGTGTTGTTTTCTTTCAAATGAAAAATTTTTTCCAGTGTATTCACTCTCGTTCCTCCTCATTGTGCTTCTCTTCTAGTTATCTTTTTTTAACAGTTCCAGACCCAGTTCCTCAAGCTGTGCTGTCTCCACGGCTGCCGGTGCCTCTGTCATTAAGTCAGATGCATCTTTTACCTTAGGAAATGCGATCACATCACGGATGCTGTCCTGTTTTGCCATAAGCATCACAAGTCTGTCCAGACCATATGCAAGTCCTGCGTGTGGTGGAACGCCATACCTGAATGCGTTTAGAAGGAAGCCAAACTGCTCTTGTGCCTGTTCTGGAGTAAATCCAAGCACTTCAAACATTTTCTTTTGAATTTCCTGATTGAAAATTCGCACGCTTCCACCGCCGACTTCGGTTCCATTCAGAACGATATCGTATGCTTTTGCACGGACACGTCCCGGATCAGAATCAATATACTGCAAATCTTCTTCCATTGGCATTGTAAATGGATGATGCATCGCAGTAAAACGATTTTCTTCTTCGCTCCATTCAAGAAGTGGGAATTCCGTTACCCACAAGAACTTGTATTCCTCTTTATTCAAAAGTTCCATCTGACGGGCAAGCTCCAGACGGAGTGCTCCAAGCGTTGCCCACACAACAGTATTCTTATCTGCTGCAAATAAAAGTAAATCGCCATTTTCTCCATCCATGGCTTTGATAAGTGCCTGCATTTCTTCTTCCGTCATAAACTTGGCAAAAGAAGATTTCACGGTTCCATCTTCCTGAATTGCAATATAAGCAAGTCCTTTTGCACCGTAATCCTTTGCAAAATCAACCAATTTATCAATTTTCTTTCTTGGCATCGCGCCCTGTCCCTTTGCATTGATACCGCGGACAGTACCGCCATTTTCAATGGCATTCTTGAATACAGCAAATTCGCATTCTTTTACTGTCTCTGTGACATTTATCAATTCCATTCCAAAACGAATATCCGGCTTGTCTGAACCAAATCTGTCCATTGCTTCCTGCCATGTCATTCTCTGGATTGGAAGCTGTACATCTATATCCAATACTTCCTTAAACAGTTTCTGGAGCAGACGTTCATTTACCGCAATGACATCGTCTACATCTACAAAAGATAATTCCATATCAATCTGTGTAAATTCCGGCTGACGGTCAGCACGAAGATCCTCGTCACGGAAGCATTTTACAATCTGGAAATATCTGTCATATCCGGAGCACATTAACAACTGCTTGAAAATCTGTGGCGACTGTGGGAGTGCATAGAAATCTCCCGGATGCACACGGCTTGGTACCAGGTAATCTCTTGCCCCTTCCGGTGTACTCTTAATCAAAAACGGAGTTTCAATTTCCAGAAATCCTTCATCAGCAAGGAACTGTCGTGTCAGTGTAGCCACTTTACTTCTCATCATCAGATTTCTCTGAAGGTCGGGTCTTCTCAAATCCAGATAACGATATTTCAGACGAAGTTCTTCTTTGGTCTTAGAATTTTCCTCGATTGGGAACGGAGGCGTCTCTGCCTCTGACAGAATACGGAGCTCTTCCGGTTTGATTTCAATTGCTCCGGTTGCCAGATTCTCATTGACTGCACCGGAACGTGCTTCTACGGTACCTACAACAGCAACTACAAACTCACTTCTGAGCTTTGCAGCTTTATCCAGTAATTCTTTCTCTGTACTTCCTTCTTCAAATACAACCTGTATCAGTCCTGAGCGGTCACGCACATCAACAAATACAAGTCCTCCCTTATTTCTGTTCTTCTGCACCCATCCCATGATGGTTACCTTCTCGCCAATATTTGCCTGGGAAAGCTCCGCACATCGGTGCGTTCTTTTCAGGCCCATCATTGATTCAGCCATCTGTTTTTCCTCCTGTATTTATATTTATATTTATATTTACATAGACATAATAGAATCTTTATAACAATCTATAATCTCTTCGTATCCTTCTGCAATCATCTGATCTTTCTGGAACTTCTTATTCTTCTTCATATTGGAAATCAGAACCTGACATCCTGCTTCTCTGTCCCTCTTTGCCATCTCCAGAACTTTCAGAAGACCTTCCTGATGCATATTCTTCTCTAAAAGATATGCTTTCTTCTGTTTCTTTGATGGAATCTGATAACCATTTTCCAACATCAGCATAACAATTCGTTCAAATCCAATAGAAAATCCACATGCCGGAGTATCTTGACCTGTAAATTTACCAATCATCTTATCATAACGCCCACCGCCTGCAACAGAACCACCAAATTCATCCATGGTAACTTCAAAAATTGTACCTGTATAATAAGACTGTCCGCGAACCAGAGTCGGATCAAACTTCACTTTAAAGTCTGCTTCCTTCATCTGTTCCACGCAACCTATGATCATTTCCATACTGTCAGCAACATTTTCATCCAGAAATCCTGTCAGCTTTTCCTTGCAGAATCGGATACCTTCTACATCGCTGCTGATTTTCTCAAAAAGTCCAAGGTATTTTTCTACATTTTCCGCAGTGTAGCCACCAAGTTCCTGCAGTTCTGCCTGAACCCCCTCTTTTCCAATCTTGTCCATCTTGTCCAGAATAATAAAGACTTCATCATAATCTTCTTCTTTGAAGCCACTATATGCAGCCATTGCCTTCAAGATATTTCTGTCATTGATGCATACGGTAAAATTATGAAAATCCATTTTGCCAAGCATGGTGGTTGTGGCAAGAATCAGTTCAATTTCAGCCAGATTTCCCGGTTCTCCGAGAATATCAATATCGCACTGAACAAACTGGCGGAAACGACCTCTCTGAGGTCTGTCTGCTCTCCACACATTTCCAATCTGCATTGCTTTAAACGGAGATGGCAATTCGTTTGCATGATTTGCATAATATCTGGCAAGAGGAACTGTTAAATCATAACGAAGCCCCCCGTCCACTAAATCCATTTCTTCTTTCGCATCTTCAATCTTCAGCTTTTCTCCACGCTTTAAGATTTTGAAGATTAATTTTTCATTATCTCCGCCCTGCTTACTACAAAGGTTTTCAATATGTTCCATACATGGTGTCTCAATGGAAATAAAGCCAAATGTTTTGTAAGTATCCTTAATCATCTGTAATACATAATCCCGGATTTCCATTTCATTTGGCATAATGTCCTTCATACCGGTAACCGGCTTTTTCTTTAACGCCATAGCCATTCTCCCTTTCGCTCTATCATTTCGTCGATTCGTGTGATATATTCATTCACATCTCTGACGTTCTCTATTCGAATCAAATTCGTCGTCCTTCCATTCTTGCTCCCCGGAGCAGGAATTTCATATGGAAGTACAATTTTTGTCGATGCTCCTGCGCCTGCAGCAATAATGGACTGCTTCTCTTCCATAATAAGTATATTGTATATTCCGGCTTTGTCAACCTTCGCATAGCCCACATTTTCAAAATTGCCTGCAATATTTTTCTGGCGGTATAGATAATATGGCTGAAGTCCCATATCTCTTGCACTGTCAGAAGCCATACGAATCATTTCTTCTAATTCTGCCGCCATTTGCTTATAATTTGGTCGCACCGCTGCTTCTGCCCGCTCCCGGCTGAGTCTGGAACCATGCTTCATCGCCAGTGCGTGTACTGTCAAACTATCCGGCTTAAGATTCTCAATCTGCCTTAAAGTATCTGCCATATCCGCCGGTGTTTCTTCCGGGAGACCTGCAATTAAATCCATGTTAATATTATCGAACCCAATTTCTCTTGCCAGTTTAAATGCCTGAACCGTCTCTCCTACCGTATGTCTGCGTCCGATTAAATCTAAGGTTTTCTGCTGCATAGTCTGCGGATTAATTGAAATTCTTCCCACATGGTGTTTGTATAACACTTCCAGTTTTTCTCTGGTAATACTGTCCGGTCTGCCCGCCTCTACGGTATATTCTTGTAAATATCCCATATCGAAATGTTGATCCAAATGGGATAATACACAGTCCATCTGGGCTGCACTCAAAGTAGTGGGTGTGCCACCCCCCATATAAATTGCATTTAATTTCTTTTCTTTGGACGCTTCTGCAATATAAGACAATTCTTTTAGTAATGCATCCACATATTCGTCTACCCGTTTTTCCCATTTTGCAAGCGGATAAGATGTAAAGGAACAATAACTGCAGGTAGTCGGGCAGAATGGGATTCCGATATACAGACTGTATCCATCCTGATAATCCAGTTTTTCAAGCTGGCTCTTCTCTCTTTTTGCAATTTCTATGCCCAACCTGGCTTTTTCTTCTTCCACAACATAGACATCCTGCATGTAAGCAACAATCTCGTCATCTGATTTTCCTTCTTCTAACTGCTCCATGATCATTTTGGTAGGGCGAACCCCTGTCATATCTCCCCAGGCATGGACTTCTCCCATAAGCTGACTTAAAAAGCAATATAATTTCTTGTTAATATAACGCTTTTGTTCCCGCTTTTCTCCGATTGTTTCAATCTCCTCCGGCAGCACTTGAAAACAGACTTCTTCTGATTCAGAAATGAGAAAACAAGAATCACTTCCGATGGAAATCGTAATCAGCAATTCTTGTTCTTCGTCTACTGTCTGAGTGATATCTGCATCGGGAAAAAATGATTTTACAATATGATACATATCATAGGTAAATCGTTCATTCTTACACTTGATTAAAATCATTCTCTCCATATCCTCTCTACACGTATGGGTTATGTTCTTTTTCGTATCCAATCGTTGTCGGATGACTATGTCCCGGAAAAACATTGGTTTCACCCGGCAATAAGAACAGCTTGTCTTTTACAGAGTGAATCAGATCTTCCTTGCTGCTGGTAGCAAAATCAAATCTTCCTACAGAGCAGCGGAATAAAGTATCTCCACTAAAAAGTACCCCTTCATCTGCCACATAATAACAGACTCCGCCTGCGGTATGTCCTGGTGTATGGATTACTTGAAAGTCATGTCCGATAAAAGAAAGCACATCTCCGTCATGAATCACATTTCCGCCGGGATGACTGTATCCTGATGTATAAACCATGGACTCGTTCTGGTCTGCATTGTTCAGAAGTGCCAAATCATGTTCTTCCACATAGATTGGCATCTCGCCGAAAGTTTCTAATGTTTTATCAATTCCCATAATATGGTCAAAATGTCCGTGTGTCAGAAGAATTGCCTGTAATTTCAGTCCTTCTTCTTCGATATAAGCTATCATCTTTTTCGTCATCCCTGCCGGGTCAATGATAATAGCTTCCTTTGTTTCTTCATTGCTTACGATATAGCAATTTGTACTAATAATTCCTGTTACAAATACTTCAATCTTCATCTCTGTTCTTACCCCACTGTTCGTTCTATATCAAGGATTCCCGGTAATTGTCTGAGTTTTTCGATTACACGGCCAAGTTCATCCCTGCCATTTATAATAAAGCCAGTTTCAATCGTAGCCTTTCCCTGCTTACTGGTTCTTACATTCATTGATTTCACATCAATGGTCATCTCAGTAAATACCTTCGTTATATCCATCAGCAGTCCTTGTCTGTCCTGTGAATAAATTTTGATTTCAGCCAGATAGCTTGCTGCTTCACTGCCACCTTCCGGTTTGCCCCATTCTGCCGGAATCAGACGTGCTCTTTCTCCGTCAGGAAGATGGAGAATATTGATACAGTCTGTCCTGTGAATCGACATTCCACGCCCTCTGGTAATAAAGCCCACAATCTCGTCTCCCGGAACCGGGTTACAACATCTAGAGAACCGGACTGCCATATCGTCAATTCCTTTTACTACGATTCCACTCTTGGATTTGGCAACATGCACCTTGTTCTTAGATGCCTCTGCCACTTTTTCCAGAATCGTCTCGTCTGTAATCTCTTTCTTATGGTCTTTGCTGTATTCTTCTACCAGACGGTTGACAATCTGTCCTTCCTTTAAACCACCATGTCCGAGTGCAGCCAGTGTAGAATCCCAGTCTTTGAAGCCATATTTTTCCTGTACTGCCTGCATATACTTCGGCTTTAGCAAATCCGAGAGTATCAGACTCTTGGCTCTGCAATAAGAGGAAAGCAATTCTTTTCCCCGTACAATATTTTCTTCTTTGAATTCCTTCTTAAACCAGTTATTGATTTTATTCTTTGCCTGTGTACTCTTAACGATATTCAGCCAGTCACGACTCGGTCCTTTGGAATTCTGGGAAGTCAGGATTTCGATACGATCACCATTCTGGATTTTGTACTCAATACTGACCAGCTTTCCGTTTACTTTTGCTCCGACCATCTTATTACCGACCGCCGTATGAATAGCATAGGCAAAATCGATTGGTGTAGAACCATTCGGCAGGTTCTTCACATCTCCGTTTGGTGTAAAGCAGTATACATCTTCTGCAAATAAGTCCAAATCTCCTTTCAACAGGTTCATGAACTCCTTGTTGTCCGACATATCTGTCTGCCACTCCAGAATCTGGCGGAGCCAGCTCAGCTTTTCTTCTTCTTTCGTCTCTACACTCTTTTTGCCGTCATCTGACTCTTTGTATTTCCAGTGTGCCGCAATACCGTATTCCGCTGTCTTATGCATCTCCTTGGTACGAATCTGGATTTCAAACGGCTGTCCCACAGAACTCATCAAGGTCGTATGCAGAGACTGATACATATTCGGTTTCGGCATAGCAATAAAATCCTTAAATCTGCCCGGAACCGGTGTGTACATCTCATGGATAACACCAAGGGCTGCATAACAGTCCCGTACAGAATCTACGATGATACGCACCGCAAACAAGTCATATATCTGGTCAATGGTTTTATCCTGATTGACCATCTTTTTATAAATACTAAAGAAATGCTTTACTCTTCCATAGACATCTGCCTCAATTGAAGCATTCTTCATATGCTTGGAAACTTCATCTACAATCTGCTTGATAAATGCCTCACGTTCTGTCTTACGTGCATTTACTTGCTTTACAAGGTCATAGAACACTTCCGGATTGGAATACTTCAGAGCCAAGTCATCCAGTTCTATCTTAATCTTGGAAATACCAAGTCTTTGAGCAATCGGCGCATAGATATCCATGGTTTCTTTCGCCTTTTCCTTTTGCTTCTCCGGCTTCATGTATTCCAGTGTCCGCATATTGTGCAGACGGTCAGCCAGCTTTACAATAATGACACGGATATCCTTTGCCATGGCCAGAAACATCTTACGGAGGTTCTCTGCCTGTACATCCAGCTTATCCGTAGAATAAGACAATTGCCCCAGCTTGGTAACACCGTCTACAATCAGTGCAACTTCGTCACCAAATTCTTGCCGGATTTCTTCATCGGTCATAACCGTATCTTCCACTACATCGTGTAACATACCCGCAACAATGGTTTCTTTGTCCATTTCCAGTTGTGCCAATATAGTGGCAACCCATAATGGATGGATAATGTATTCTTCCCCTGACTTTCTTTTCTGGCCTTCATGCGCATTTTTCGCAATGTGGTAAGCCTTCTCTACCATGGAAATATCTGCTGATGGATGATATTTCTGGATACGTTCAATCAGGCTTTTATATAATTCATCCGGGTTCTGATAATCAACGGGTGCCTTTACAGCATGCCCATCTACAATTTCCAGCTTTTTGTCAGATGGTTCTATTAACTGTTCTCGTCCAATACCAAATTCGTCTGCCATATCTTCCCCCTCCTTCTCAAGTATTTTCTAGTCTCTCACTTTATTAATTGCCAGGATACTGAATCACACTCTGTACATCATATTCCTGTAATTTCTTTCTTCCATTCAGTCCCATAAGTTCCATAACACATACAACAGATACTACTTCTGCTCCAAGACTTTCTACTAGCTTGGTAATTGCTTCGATTGTTCCGCCTGTAGCCATAAGGTCATCTACGATAATTACTTTATCTCCAGGTTTTAAGGAGCGTTTATGAATCTCGATCTCTGCGCTTCCATATTCCAGTTCGTACGTAACTGATACTGTCTCACAAGGAAGTTTTCCCTTCTTACGGACAGGTACAAATGATTTGTGCATATTATATGCCAGAGGCATACCGAAAATAAATCCTCTTGATTCTGGTCCGATAATCACGTCGAATTCTTTGTTTTTCACAAGTTCCTGCAAAGAATCAATTGCCAGCTTTAATCCATCTTTATCTTCCAAAATGCTTGTTACATCCCGGAACATGATTCCTTTTTCCGGAAAATCTGGAATTGTTACCACATAATCTTCTAATTTTTTCATAATCCATTCCACCCTTTAGTCAAAAAATTCAGAATATTTTTTAGTATAACATATTTTTATTATTTTTCAAAATTTATTTATAATTCTGTATGATAATCTGTGTATTTTTTATACCGTGGTACTCATTGATATCGGGATAATAGGTAAATGCCATGAAAATGTCACTTCCCTTTCCCCGAAATAACTGCTCCATAGCATCCCTTCCATATTTTCCGGCTATGTAGGTCTGAAAATCCGGAATATTTCCAAAATACATTGCATCCACCTGCTTATGACTCTGGTCTTCTACCCGGAGTTTCAATACATTTCTGTTTTTTCCAAGGATGCGGGCACTGTGTACCATTACATTCCGTTCTGCAAACAACGGCTTTGTATTTCCTTTTCCAAAAGGTTCTAACACACGTAACTCCCGTATAAATGTTTCAGTCGCACAGGAAAATGGGAGCTGCATATCAATGGATATTTTTTCCGTCAGGTCATCTTCCGTAATTCCGGATTTTTCATTAATAAGCCGCCGGAATGCATCCAAATTTTCTTCAGGCAGCGATAAGCCAGCCGCCATTTTATGCCCTCCGTACTTTGTAAGAAGATGGGCACATCTGTGGATTCCTTCATACATATGCCATGTCTCAATAGAACGTCCCGAGCCTTTCAGCCCTTCTGCTGCTCTCGTCAGTACGAATACAGGCTTATAATATTCTTCCCGTACTTTTCCGGCTACAATTCCTGCCAGACTTTCATGGCAATCCGGCAAATAGATTACCAACACATCGTCTTCCCGAATTTCCGTTGTTTCCACCTGAATCAGAGCTTCCTCAAGGGCTCGTGCTGTCATATCCTTTCTGCTGTCATTTAGTGCTTTCAAATCTCCTGCCAGTACATCTGCCTCTTTCTTCTCTTTGGCATTTAACAGGGCTAGTGCCCGTTTTGCAGTATCCAGTCTCCCCGAAGCGTTGATACAAGGTCCAAGCACAAATCCGATATGATAAGGGCTGATTGCATCCTTGTTGATTCCGGTACATTCTATTAATGCCCGAAGTCCCAGATTGCTGGTATGTCCAAGCATTTCCAGTCCTTGTTTTACAAAAATCCGGTTTTCATCCTTTAAATCCATTACATCACCGATGGTTGCAATAGCTACATTTTCCATCAAATAATCGACTTCTTCTGCGTCAGCTCCCATAGCTTCCGTAAGTGCTTCTACCAATTTGTAAGCCACCGCCGCACCACAAAGTTCCTTGAACGGATAATGACAGTCCTCCCGTTTGGGGTCTACCACTGCATCAGCCGGCGGAAGTAAATACAAACGTTCTCCATTCTGTTCCTCAAACGGCACTTCGTGATGGTCCGTCACAACTACTGTCATATCAAGACTCTTGGCATACGCAATCTCCTTTGCCGCTGCAATACCATTGTCACAAGTCACAATGGTATCAATTCCCGCGTCCAGCGCACGGTCTATGAGGTTCTGATTCAGTCCATATCCATCTGTCATTCTATCCGGGATATCACTGTCCACAACAGCTCCCAGATGTCTGAATCCTTCCATTAAAATGTAAGTTGCCTGGACTCCGTCTATATCATAATCGCCGATGATACGGATTCGTCTGCCTTCACGGATTTTCTCTGTCAGAACTGCAATTGCCTTATCCATGTCCTTCATCAACATTCCATCGTATAAATCCGCAATCGTTCCGTGAAGATACCGTTCAATCGCTTCATCTCCAATAATTTCCCTATTTCGAATCAAAGATGCGACTCTGGGAGTGACATGAAATTTTTGGCTGATATGTTCAAAATCAGCTCCTTTTCTTAATAAAACCCACTTTTCCATCTTATCCTTTTCCCTGTACTCAGTTTCTAATAATAAATAAAGAAAAAAGGACTGAGATTTCTCCCAGTACCCTTTCTCTATTTCATACTCTTACCAAGTTTAAGCTTTCTTTTTGGAATGTTTCTTCATTATATACCACAGTGCACCTGTAATGCATACAGATGAGTATGCTCCACCGATAAATCCAACCATAAGTGGACTTGCAAATTCTTTAATGGAACTTACACCAAGGACATATAATACTGCAACCATAACAATCGTTGTAAAGGAAGTATAAATACTTCTTGTCAGTGTGTATGTAATACTCTTATTTACCACATCTGCCAAATCTTCATCCCTTCTCTTATACTTCATTTCTTCACGGATACGGTCAAAGATAACGATAGTTGCATTAATAGAGTAACCTACAATAGTAAGCATGCATGCAATAAATGTATTACCTACAGATACTCTTGCAATCGCATAGAAAGTAAGTACAACCAGTACGTCATGTACCAATGCGATAACCGCACTTGTAGCGAAACGGATATCACTGAACCGGAACCAGATGTAAATCAACATACAAATTGTAGCAATCACAACAGCAACAATTGCATCCTGACGCATTTCTGAACTTACTGTAGAACTGATATTTTCTGCTGTAATCAGAGAATCATCTACACCAAAGTTATCTACCAATGCTTTATTCAGTGCTTCTCTTCCATCAAGGTCAAGCGCTTTTGTCTTAATAATAACCTGGTTTGTTCCTTTAACCTTCTGCGTCTGAACATTCTTATCACCGACTGTTTCTTCTACAATCGGAACAATCTTTTCGTCAATTTCTTCAATGGAATAATCTTCGTTAAATGTTACATTGGTAGAAGTTCCACCCTTGAAATCAAGGCTGTAATTCAATGCACCGTTTCCATTTGCTGACTGGATTCCCATAGCTACGAAGCCTATCACAATCACAAGTGAAGAAAGTGCAAAGAAGTATTTTCTCTTTCCAAGGAAATCAATTGGCTTTCTTGCTTCTTTTGCTTTTCCATAGAACTTTACGTCACGGATGCCGATTGCGTAAAATGCAAATACGATAAGTCTGGTAATTACAAGTGCTGTAAACATAGACACAATGATACCAAGTGCCAGTGTCTGTGCAAATCCTTTTACTGTTCCAGAACCTTTAAGCCAAAGTACTAAGGCTGCAATCAAAGTAGTAATATTACCATCCAGAATTGCAGACATCGCTTTCTGGAAACCATTTTTCAGCGCAGTCTTTACACTGATGCCTGCTGAAATTTCTTCACGCACACGTGCGAAAATAATAACATTCGCATCAACTGCCATACCAATACCAAGAATGATACCTGCGATACCAGGAAGTGTCAGGGTAATGTTGAACGCATTCAGAAGCACAATGACAATACCTGTGTAAATTAAAAGCGCAAAACTTGCCGCAAGTCCCGGAAGCAAATATACAATACACATGAATGCAAACACAATTGCAAGTCCGATTACACCTGCTTTTAAGCTTGTCTCAATTGCTGCAGAACCAAGCTGTGCCCCAACTACGTTCGAACGGAGTTCTTCCAGTTCAAGCTGGAGTCCACCAATACGAATGGTAGACGCAAGGTTTTCCGCTGCTTCATAGCTGCTCATGCCGGAAATATATGCTTCTCCGCCATCAATTACACTATTCACAACCGGAGAGCTAATTGTTTCTCCATCATAAACAATGGCAATCTGTTTACCAAGATTATCTGTTGTTGCCTGGGCAAACTTGGTAGTTCCTTCATCTGTAAGAGACAGAACAACCACATATTCGTTTGCTTTTGTAGACTGGTTCTGCTGCGTCTTTGCTTCTGCGCTCTTGACATCGGTTCCGTCCAGAACTACATTACCATCCATATCCTGGAATTCCAGCGAACCCGGCTTACCAAGTTCTTCTAAGATAGCATTTGCATCAGTAACACCTGGAATTTCAATATTAATCCGGTCATCACCTTCCTGATATACGCTTACTTCCTTACTGTACTGTTCTACACGTTTCTGCAACTTATAAATGGTGTCTGACATCTGTTCTGATGTCGGGTTCTCTCCTTTTACCTGGTAAGTGATACTTACCCCTCCATTCAAGTCCAGTCCCAGTTTTATATTTCTTGCTGACCCGGTATGGTTTTCTCCAAATCCAACAATACATGTAAAGCCCAGTAGGGCTGTCAGTACAACAATCAGGATAAGGCTCAAAATGCCCTTATTCTTTTTCATTTTGTTACTTCCTTTCTCTTTCCATCTTCTATTTCACAATCTTGTCAAGTATAACAGATTTATGCCTAAACGTCAATATTCCATGCGCCTTCTGATACCTCAGAAAGTGTGGTTCTATAAAACATTTCCATAGCTTTTACCATATAATAAGTATCTTTTACTCCTGCAGTCTCATAGGAAGAATGCATAGCAAGTTGTGGAAGCCCAATATCCACAGCATTCATTGCAACTTTTGTAGAAGAAATATTCCCCAGTGTACTTCCTCCTGCCATATCCGATCGGTTGGAAAAGAACTGGACAGGTACGCCTGCCTCCTCACAAATTTTGCGGAAGATTGCAATACTCACTGCATCGCTGGTATACTTCTGACCTGCATGAGATTTCACTACAATTCCTTCGTTCATGTATACACAATTGGTTGCATCTGTCTTTTCCGGATGATTCGGATGAACCGCATGTGCATTATCCGCACTGAGCATAAAGCTGTTGGCGAGTGCCCGGTAATATGCTTCCTCCGGCTTTCCAAGTGCAGTATTTATTCTGTGAAGCACATCATGTAGAAAGGTAGAGCCTGCTCCCTGCTTGGTACCGGAGCCCACCTCTTCATTATCGTAACACACCATTACATTGATATTTTTAGAATTATGTCCTTGTAAGAATCCCTGCAATGCGGAATAAGCGCACTGAAGGTCATCCAGATGAGGGGCAGAAACAAACTCTTCATTCACTCCCCAGATGGATGGTTCCATGCGATTGTACAAATACAAGTCACTGCCATATATATCGGACTTATCCACACCAAGCTCTGTAGCAATTAATTTCTTAAAATCGCCCTTTTGGGTATCCGTTCCTCCAAAAAGCGGCAACATGTCTATCTGCTTGTTATATTTATATCCGTCATTTACCGTTCTGTCCATATGAATGGCTATATTCGGAATCATAAGTAAATCCCGGTCAATCTTCAGCAGTCTGGTAACAATGTGATTTCCTTCACGCACCAATACGCGTCCTGCAACAGATAGTGGCCTGTCCATCCATGTAGCGCAGAGCATCCCTCCATATCCTTCGGTATTCAGCTGGGTATATTTTCCACGTACTTCAAGTTCCGCATTTTCTTTTACCTTAAAAGTCGGTGAATCACTGTGAGAGGCTACCATATGGAACCCATACTCCTCCAGCTCTGTTCCCACTTGAAACGCAATGATACTAGAGCCATTCCTTATGACAAAATATTTCCCACCGGGAGAAATTGTCCATTCTTTTCCTTCTAACAGTTCCACATATTCATTGGCTGTCAGTTCCTCTTTTATATTCTGAACAGCGTGAAATGCGGAAGGACTGTTTTTTAAAAATGTCAGCATATTCTTTGATACTTCTTTATACATCATTATGCCTCTCCTTCTACGTTTATCAACGCAATGGATTATATCACATTTCTGTTGTTTTCTCCACTATTTTCTCTGATATTTCTTGTTGCTTTTCTCTCAGCATATGTTGATTTACTTATTCTGTTTTGATGGTTCTGTTTTCAGGACATCATGCCACCCGCCATTCCTCCCGCTATGCAGAACACAAGGGCAAACAGCCATTCGGCACCCTGAAAAGCAGAACGATATACTCCAAAAGAAATGCACGCCAGAAAAGCAAAATACAAAATACCAGCAGTCATCCCCCACAAAAATCGTCTTGTTTTTGCTTTTTTTCCCATTACAAATCCACCAACAAAAGCAGACAGTATATAGGTTAAAATAATTCCTATCTGTACTGTCTGCTCTGACAAATCAAACTTGTATAGCAAAAAACTTAAAAGAAATAACATAAGACAGCTTACCACATATGCCGCCAGAAGCGACTTGATAAACCAGCCAATCCGAGTTTCATTTTCCTTCTTTCTTTCCATCACATTTCCTCCTTCTCTTTCTAAGAGAATTTATGAAAAGAAATCCGAAAATATTCCCATTCTTTTATGCCTGTCGCATTTTCTAAAACTGACTCTGATAAAGCTGCTGATAAAATCCGCCCTGTTTCAGCAAGGTTTCATGATTGCCCTGCTCAATAATCTTCCCATCACGCATAACCAGAATCAAATCCGCTTCTTTAATTGTGGAAAGTCTGTGAGCAACAATAAAGCTGGTTCTGCCTTCCATCAACTTTATAAAGGCTTCTTGAATTTTCATCTCTGTTCTAGTATCAATAGAAGACGTTGCTTCATCCAGAATCAACATTTTCGGATTGCAGAGCATGACTCTTGCAATACATAGAAGCTGCTTCTGTCCCTGTGAAAGATTTCCACCATCTTCAGAAATATAAGTATCATATCCCTGTGGAAGTCTGCGGATAAAGGCATCTGCATAAGCAGCCTTTGATGCCGCCAGCATTTCTTCTTCGGTCGCATCCGGTCTTCCCATACAGATATTGTCCCGGATAGTGCCGGACTTCAGCCAGGTTTCCTGAAGTACCATACCGTAGCCGGTGCGAAGGCTCTTTCTGGTCATCTCTTTAATATCAACCTTATCCACAGAAATCTGACCACTCTTTACCTCATAAAAACGCATAAGCAGATTAATCAGTGTGGTCTTGCCACATCCAGTTGGTCCTACAATGGCAATTCTCTGCCCCGGCTGTACATGTAAATTAAAATTCTCAATCAGCTTCTGCTCCGGCAGATAAGAGAAAGAGACATCCTTAATCTCAACTTCGCCGGAAATATCTGTCAAATCCGCTGCATTTTCTGCATCCGGAATCTGAGGTTCTTCCTCAATCAAAGCAAAAATACGCTGGGCACAGGCAATGGCATTCTGAAGTTCTGTAATGACACCAGTAATTTCATTAAACGGCTTTGTGTATTGATTCGCATAACTTAGAAAGCAGGACAACTGTCCTACACTCATATACCCCCCGATAACGGTAAGCGCTCCGGTAAATCCAACTCCTGTGTACACTAGACTGTTTACAAAACGGGTACATGGATTCGTAAGGGAAGAAAAGAAAATAGCCTTTAAAGAGCAGGTTCTGAGTTCCTCGTTGATTTCTCCAAACTCATGGAGTACATCCTCCCCTTTGCCAAAAGCTTGTACTACTTTCTGATTTTCAATCATTTCATCAATCAGTCCGGTCTGTCTTCCTCTTGTCTCTGACTGCAGCTTAAACATAGAAAAAGTTCGTTTAGAAATAAAATTGGCAACCAGAAATGACACCGGTGTAATGAGTACTACCACCAGCGTAATTTTCACATTGATGGAAAGCATGAAACCTAAAGTTCCGATAATCGTAGCCACTGCTGTAAATACTTGGGTAAATCCCATCAGAAGACCGTCTGCGAACTGGTCTACATCTGCAATCACACGGCTCACAATCTCTCCATGTGGATGTCCGTCAATATATTTCAATGGAAGAATTTCCAGCTTTTCAAACGCTTCGTTTCGAATATCCTGCACCACCTGATAGGTCATCTTATTATTACAAATGTTCATAATCCACTGCACAAGTGCAATGAAAAGTGTTGCAACTCCGATTTTTATTAAAATCTGAAAGACTTTGACAAATTCTACCTGTCCCGGTCCAATGATATAATCAATGGCATTTCCGGTAAGTTTTGGCACATAAAGTGTAAGTGCAACACTTGCCATTGCCATCAAAATCGAAATCACTACAAAAATCCGGTATTTTCCCAGATAATGGAATACTTTCTTTATGGTCTGAGTCTGATTTTTTTTATTTTCCATCTTTCTCATCCTCCTTTGGAAACTGGGAATAATAGATTTCCTGGTAAATATCACATGACTTCAGCAGTTTCTCATGTCTGCCGCAGCCCACAATCTTTCCGTCATCCAGCACCAGAATTTTATCTGCCTGCAAAAGGGAAGACGCTCTCTGGGAAACGATAAATAAAGTCGGTTTCTTCTTCATTTCTCCAAGTGCATGTCTCAGCTTTGCATCCGTTGCAAAATCCAGTGCAGACACGCTGTCATCCAGAATTAGAATCTCCGGCTGACGCACCAATGCTCTTGCAATGGTCAGACGCTGACGCTGTCCACCGGACAAATTCTTTCCACCCTGCTCAATCCGGAACTGCAACTTGTCTTCTTTTGCCTCCACAAACTCTCTGGACTGGGAGATTTCCAGTGCTTCTTCTAAATCTTCTTTTGTTGCATCCGGATTTCCCCATCTTAAATTTTCCTCAATGGTTCCTTTGAATAAAACTGCTTTCTGCGGTACAATTCCAATATGCTTCCGCAGATTTTCCACCTCATAATCCGAAATATCCTTTCCCGCAATTCTTACTTTTCCTTCGGTGGCATCGTAAAATCTTGGAATCAGGTGGATTAGCGATGTTTTTCCGGAACCGGTTCCACCTATAATTCCTATGGTTTCACCCTTCTTTACAGAAAATGTGATGTCAGAAAGTGCCTCCTCTCCAGCATCCTTATATGTCAGAGACACATGTTCGAATTCCACCATCGGTTCTTCCGTCTGTTCTTGCCATATAGCACTTCCATTTTTCATAAAATTTTCCACTGCAAGTACACTAGCGACACGGTTTCCGCAGGCAATGGCTTTCGTTGTGCTAATCAGCAGATTGGCAAGTTTCACAAGTTCAATCAGAATCTGCGACATATAATTTACCAGTGCCACAACCTGACCCTGAGTAAGTAATCCGATATTTACCCGGATGGCGCCTATGTAAATCAATACCATGATTGCCGCATTTACAATAATATAGGTCAGCGGATTGAGAAGTGCCGAAATTTTACCTACAAATTTCTGGGCATTTGTGAGGAGCTCATTCGTATCCTCAAACTGCTTCTGTTCGCTTTCCTCCTTGTGAAACGCACGAATCACACGGACACCTGTTAAATTTTCCCTTGTCAGAAGAAGTACCTTGTCCAGATAACTCTGTACCTTTTTATATAAAGGCATAGTGACAAGCATAATTCCAAATACAATCACAGACAAAAGCGGAATTGCGACCACAAAAACCAGCGCAGCCATAGTGTCCACGGTAAATGCCATAATCATAGCACCGAATACGATAAACGGAGAACGCATAAACAGACGCAATACCAGATTTACCCCGGTCTGTATCTGGTTCAGATCACTGGTCATTCTAGTAATCAATGTAGAAGTACCAAGGTGGTCCATCTCGGTATAACCGAATCTCTGAATATGACCAAACAACACATATCGAAGTTCTGTTGCAAATCCCGTTGCTGCTTTCGCTGCAAAATACTGGGCTGTCACGGAGCATACCAGACCTATAATGCCAAGCGCTATCATAATCCCACACATTCGGATGACGTAGCCAGTATCCGAGCCTGCAATTCCCACATCAATAATAGATGCCATAACAAGCGGTATTAATAATTCAAAAGATGCTTCCAGCATTTTAAAAAGTGGTGCCAGAATGGATTCCTTTTTATATTTTTTCAGATATTTTAACAAAGATTTCATGGTTTTCCTCCTTGCGTACAACGTAACTTTTATAATAGCACACACAAAAAAATGGAGCAAGTTTTATTGCTCCATCTGTTTACCAAGGAAAAGTGCTGCGCAGGTTGCAAGCCGGATTTCTGTCTCTCCCAGGCTTCCTTTTCTCTCTTTTGTCTGAATTATCACTGCTCCGATTGCATCCCCTTCCGAAATCACAGGGCACACTACCTGACTTAGGTATCCGCCCTCCTGTTCCGGTGTCACTTTCAGGAATCGTTTTTCCTCGCTTTGTGCATGAAAATTTTCTCGTCTTACAATCGCTTCTCTAAGCTGTCTTGTAATTGGCTGTTCTACGAACTCCTTTTTTCCCGGTCCTGCTGCCGCAAGCACCTGTTCTGTATCGGTAATGCAGACCAGAAACCTGGTAATCTGGGCAAGACTCTCTACATAAGACTGTGCAAAATTTCCCATTTCACCCAGTGGAGAATACTTTTTTAAAATAATCTTCCCCTCCCGGTCCGTATATATTTCCATCGGGTCGCCTTCTCGAATCCGCAGGGTTCTTCGAATCTCCTTTGGAATCACGACTCTCCCAAGATCATCAATCCGCCGGACAATACCTGTTGCTTTCATACGTACAAATCCCTCCTGTTTCCTGCATACTTTCCATATTTATACTGTGTGGGTAGTATGTGGAAACTTTGACTGAATTATGTATGAAACAAGTTCTGAAAATCTTTTTATCCTGCTCTCACAGGGCACTTCTGATTTTCATGATAAGTAAAATAATTCCAATAACAGAGATGAGATAGACAGTTCCTATTACTAAGGAACTTTTCTTTCCCCTGTTCCACTTTCCTGCTGCAAGATACATGGCATCTAACACATCTGTCAGGAAACAAAACTGCAGTATGGTATGTAAAACGGCTGCTATCAGACTAATTTTTCCAGCCTTGTAGCTCATGCGGATGACTTGAATTCCATAAATACTTCCCGGCAAAATTGCAAGCCATGTCGCAAAGACAGAAATGCATAGTCCGGCAATCCATACCGGGAGCAGAACTGGTGCAAGCAATAAGAGTAATCCTCTTGTTCCCATAACGGCCGCCATACTAAATAGTCCATACCAGAAACCCAGTACTATAAAATTCGCACAAAAGAAAATTACCAGTCCGTATTTGTGAATTAACATACCATTCATACAGGCAATGGTATCGCCTTCCCGATATAACTGAAATGATTTCTTTATATTCAGGATTCCAAATATCCCAATAACCAGCCAGTAAAGAAAAATCGGAATTAGTGCCAGTAACAGCACTGTCTTAATCATTTCATCTGAAACATATGATAACATCTGCATTACCAGCATAAAATACAGATAACCAAGTGGTGCACATAAAGTAAGAAGCACCACAAAACCGATTGCCAGTTTATTCTTCCGCTTTTTCTGTTCTTGCATATCCATAATCTCATCCTCCAGTTCTTTTCGTGCTGTCTCTCTGCCAGAAAACATCTTATTCTTCCTCTTTATGTTAATCCGATTTTATCTGTTTCTGCTTTTTATTCTATCACACTACACATAAAAAGGACAGATTTTTACACCTGTCCCTTTTCTCTATATAATAATTTATTTTAACTGAGATGGTTTTTCTACTTCGTAGTCAGACCATGTAGAACTCTCTGAAGCACCTGTCCGTCTGTAGAACTTGTACTGGTGTTGTTTCCACATCCATTCATCATAAGTGTGGATGTGCATAAAGTAAGACTTAATAAAGCAACTGCGTATTTATATTTCATATTCTTTCACCCTTTTTGTGATTCTATTATCTTGTTCTTTATGCTGTTACTATACTCAAGTAACCTTAGACGAACTTTAGAAAATAGAAATCAATTGTGAAAAAGGTGTGTCTTTTGCTTTTTTACTTCTGAAGTAATTTCTTCAAATCTTCTTCCGGCGTGGTAATCGCACCAATATTATAATTTTCTACCAGAAGGTTCAACACATTTGGTGAAATAAATGCCGGCAGTGTTGGTCCTAATAAAATATTCCTGATTCCAAGGTGTAAGAGTGTCAGCAGGATACAGACTGCCTTCTGTTCGTACCAGGATAATACCATAGATAATGGCAAATCATTGACACCACACCCAAACGCTTCTGCCAGTGCCACTGCAACCTGTATTGCACTGTAAGCATCATTACATTGTCCCATATCCATGATACGTGGAAGTTCTGCCACTGTTCCAAGGTCTAAATCGTTAAACCGGTATTTTCCACATGCAAGTGTAAGAATTACGGAATCAGAAGGAGACTGCTTTACAAAATCGGTATAGTAATTGCGTCCGCTTCTTGCGCCGTCGCAGCCTGCTACCAGGAAAAAGTGACGGATAGCACCTGCTTTTACAGCATCAATTACCTGATCTGCAACGCCAAGAATGGTTCCATGGGAGAAGCCGGTTGTAACGGAAGTTCCGCCGTTGATTCCGGTAAAATGCTGGTCTTCCTGATATCCGCCAAGCTCCAGGGCACGCTGGATAACTGGTGTGAAATCTTTTTCTTCATTAATGTGAACAGTTCCAGGGAAAGTGACAGTTCCTGTAGTAAATACCCGGTCCATGTAGCTTGGTTTCGGCGGCATCAGGCAGTTTGTGGTAAAAAGAACAGGAGCCGGAAGCTCTGCAAATTCTTTCTGCTGGTTCTGCCATGCAGTACCGAAGTTCCCTTTCAGGTGGCTGTATTTTTTCAGT
>ERZ825137.1289-NODE-1289-length-32787-cov-7.119272_pt1 | contig 32787 bp, 30 predicted proteins | sample MGYA00519873_ERZ825137 | MGnify/ENA primary metagenome ERZ825137 (study PRJEB31778, sample SAMEA3449190) | human gut metagenome | biome: human gut; feature: human-associated habitat; material: faeces | place: United Kingdom | collected 2010/2012 ...
TTGTTTTGTCCATCTTCAATTACTTGCGTAAATTCGATGGACGCGTCTTATATCCCCGTAGCTAAAGCAAGGGGTTTTACGACGCATTGGATAAAATTCTTCATATTTTCTTCCGTCAGATATACTGTTTTCAGTATGCTCTTCCTCTTCTGCCTGTGTCAAATCATATGGATCTGCTTTCCATTTTTCTCTATGATCCCTTCGGCTTCGAGGTTCTTAAGTTCTCTCGTCATGGCACTGCGGTCGACACTTAAATACTGTGCCAGTGCGGTATAGGACATCGGAAGTGTGAGGTCTTTGCTGTGTTTTTCTGCGGAAAGTGTATTGAGATAGGTCATCAGTTTCTTACGTGTACTGGATCTGGAAAGCATGTAGATCCGCTCATTCTGCTGCCGGGACTGGATCGCGGTAAGCTGCAATAGATTGCTGACCATCTGGCTGTGATGATGGCATGCCTGATCGCAGCGTTTGATCACATGCTCGTAGTCGATAAACATGATCCTGGTCTCCTGTGCCGCACGGACATAATAATGCTGTGAATCCGTCGGAAGCAAAAATGGCTCACCAAAAACGGCATCTTTATTGAGTTCATCGATCATGTACTCATTTCCCTCGGTGTCGCAGCAGTAAAGTATCGCTCTGCCATAGAGGATCAGCCCGATCTTTTTCATGGAGTTTGAATATTCCATGATGGTTTCTCCGTTTCGGAACGTCATTTCCCTTGCATGAAAACAGACACGCATTCTTTCCTGTTCTTCGGGCAGAATATCTGTAAAAAGTGTGATGTGATCCATCTTTTTCCCCTCATCTCTTTCCATTGTTTTTCCATTATTATAACATGATTTTTCTCAATTAAGAGCATTTTTGTGACTTTTGCAACAGAATTCTCTCCGATATTCTGTTATACTTTTAACAAAGTTAAGGATACAAAAAACGTTTTACATAAAACTCATAACACAAATTGGAGGGTACGAAATATGAAGATCACAGATACTATCAGATACGCAGGTGTAAATGACCATCAGGTTGACCTTTTTGAAGGACAGTATAAGGTTCCGAACGGAATGTCCTATAACTCGTACGTGATCCTAGATGACAAGATCGCGGTTATGGATACCGTGGATGCCAATTTTACACATGAATGGCTTGACAATATCCAGCAGATCCTCGACGGACGCAGACCGGATTATCTGATCGTTCAGCATATGGAGCCGGACCATGCAGCAAACGTTGCAAACTTCCTCAAAGTTTATCCGGACACCACGGTTGTTTCCAACAAAAAAGCATTCAACATGATCCACAACTTCTTTGATCTCGACCTTGAGGGCCGCAAGATCGAAGTAGAAAACGGCGGTACACTTTCTCTTGGATTCCATCAGCTTACTTTTGTCTTTGCTCCGATGGTGCACTGGCCGGAAGTTATGGTGACTTATGACAGCACAGAAAAAGTTCTGTTTTCCGCAGACGGCTTCGGTAAATTCGGTGCGCTCGATGTAGAGGAGCCGTGGGATGACGAAGCAAGACGTTACTTCATCGGTATCGTAGGAAAATACGGCAAACAGGTTCAGGCACTTCTCAAAGTTGCTGCAACACTTGATATCCAGAAAATCTGTCCGCTTCATGGCCCTGTACTCACCGAAGATCTTGGCCATTATATCGGACTTTATGACACCTGGTCTTCCTACACACCGGAGACAGACGGAATCGTGATTGCCTACACTTCCGTATATGGTCACACCAGAGACGCTGTATATCTCCTTGCAGAAAAACTCAAATCCAAAGGATGTCCGCGGGTTCTTGTCTATGACCTTGCAAGAGACAATATGTCTCAGGCTCTCAGCGACGCTTTCCGTTATTCCAAACTGGTTCTTGCAACCACCACTTACAATGCAAGTATCTATCCGTTCATGAATGACTTTATCACCAGACTGGTAGAGCATAATTTCCAGAACCGTACGGTAGGAATCATCGAAAACGGCTCCTGGGCTCCTCTGGCAGCCAAAGTGATGAAAGAAATGATGGCTCCGTGCAAAAAGATCGACTGGTTAAAGAACAACGTCCACATCTGGTCCGCTGTAAAAGAAGAAAACAGAAAAGAGATCGAGGCAATGACCGATGAACTCTGCAAAGAATACATCGCCAAGAATGATACTCTCGCAAACAAAAATGATATGTCTGCACTTTTCCGCATCGGATATGGTCTCTATGTTGTGACTTCCAACGATGGAAAACGTGACAACGGACTGATCGTAAACACCGTTACCCAGCTGACCGATAACCCGTACCGTGTAGCAGTCAACATCAACAAAGCCAACTACTCTCACCATGTGATCCAGCAGACTGGTGTCCTGAATGTAAACTGTCTGTCCGTCGAAGCACCGTTCTCTGTTTTTGAAAGATTTGGTTTCCAGTCCGGCAGAACTGCTGACAAATTCGCAGGCCAGAAAGTCAACCGTTCCGGCAACGGACTTGTATTCCTGGACAAATACATCAACGCATTCATGTCCCTCAAGGTAGAGCAGTATGTTGACCTCGGAACCCATGGCATGTTCATCTGCAGTGTCACCGAAGCCCGCGTCATGAGCGACCAGGAGACCATGACCTACACCTACTACCAGAACAACGTCAAACCAAAACCGCAGACCGAAGGAAAGAAAGGCTTTGTCTGCAAAGTCTGCGGCTACATCTACGAAGGCGACGAACTCCCGGAGGACATCATCTGCCCGCTGTGTAAACACGGCGCTGTAGATTTCGAGCCGATCCAGTAAAAAGCCTCCAATTCAGATCATTGTGATCTGCTAAACCATTCAATCCATAAAAATAGAAAGAACCGCTGCCAGAAACAGATAGGAACATCTGCCTGGCAGTGGTTCTGCTTTTATTTTTTACTTCTCGCTACTTGATTTCAAACTGATCTAAAGCATTTTCCAGTTTTTTAAAATCACAGCATGTCTTTTTCAAAAAATTAAAATTATGTGATTCTATATCATATCTCTGTTTAAAGATATTCTCAGCTTTTTTCTTAATAGTTTCCCAGTTCTTTCTTAAATATCGGATTTCATTAGACTCATATGTATCCGTTTCCGGGTCAATTTCCAATGCCGTAATAATCTCTTCATTAACCGGAATCATATTATTATAAAGAAGGTTTGAAATTTCTTTTCCAGAAGTCTCTGTCACAAATGTAGTTATAAGAGAGCTTCTCTTATTTTTCCCTGCACTTTTCCTTTCTTCTGTTGTCTGAGATGTAAGCGGAATAATATATTTCCTGCCTCCTACCATTGTAACAATTCCTGCAAATGGTCTGTTATTAAATTTTACACTTACTCTATAATCTTCTTTATGTAGATATTTTAAATACTCTTTGTCTACATAATAAAGAATCGGACTTTCATTTTCCATATTTCTCCTTCGAAAAAAGCTGCTTGCATTAAACAAACAGCTTTCCGTCCACTAAAGCAGGACCTCTCTCATTTTGAATCGTCCACTGTAGCAGGACCTCTCTCATTTTGAATCGTCCACTAAAGCAGGACCTCTCTCAAAACAAGTTTCCTTGTTTATTTGCATTATATGCTGTATCTCAAAAATCAATACAACTTCAGAAAAGTGTATTCAACATACTTACTCTTTTTCTGTTCTTTAATTTTACTCTAGCCATGTGCTGATGTCAACAATATTTCTACTGTTTTTGTAAATATAGCAAAGAGGCTCCTGCCATAACCATAGAAACAGCCGTTTTGCATTTCAGCTGATCTTTCATTTCTGTCAGGCCAAACATTCCATTGAATACCCAGAAACCACTGTCATTGAAATATCCAAAAGAGATTGCTCCAATACAGCTTGCCTGTGCCAGGAGTACCGCCGGAAGACCAAGGACCGGTGCAAGTGGTGCTGTCAGGGATGTAGCTGTTGTAATTGCTACAGTTGCTGAACCAAGTGCAATTCTCATAAGTGCTGCAATGATCACCGGGATCAGGATCGCCGGGATCGGCCAGCTCACTACCATCTCACCAAGAACTTCCCCAATACCACTCACCTTTACTACATTTCCAAGTGCTCCACCGGCACCTGTGATCAGCATAATGATACCAGTGCTCTTCAGGGTATTACCAAATCCATCCTGAATCGCAGTGATCGCATCTGCCGGAGACATTCTTCCAACAAGTGCTGTGATAAGTGCCGCAAGAAGCAACGCAATAAATGTATGTGTCCGGGTTTTCAAAACCAGAACGATCATCACAAGAATTCCCAAAAATAATCCCAATAACATCTGTGTTTCCTGTGTCATTTTCTTTTCCTTCCATCGTTCCACAAAATATCTATGAAAACATCTTCCGTTGATGCCGGTATTAACCGATAAATTCCATAGGTAAAATGCAGGAAATCCTAAGAATAAGTGTAACTCTCTCTTATTGGGATTGTCAATTTTTAGCAGTTGCTTAAGTGAAATGGTTTATGAAACAGGATGTGAAATCCTTTACAAAATGGTCGGATATTTCATAATACCTGCAGATACAAAAAAATCTCCCCGGACAGTGGATATTTAACTTCACTGTCTGGAGAGATCTGTATTTCTGCTTAGATTCAGATCCTGTAATCCATCCATGCGATCACGTCTGCAATGACTTCGTCACGGCAGTATTCGTTGAGAATCTCGTGGAAAAGTCCTCCATAGATCTTCATCTGACGGTCTTTGGATGCTGCTGTTGCGAAGAAATCCATGGTATCCTGAACACTTACCAGGCCGTCTTTCTCGCCGTGCATCATAAGGACCGGATATGCAAAGTCTTTCATCTTGTCAGCAAACCAGTCCAGACCGTCACAGATGCTGTAGCAGAGTCCTGTTGTAAAAGTGCTGGTATTGTATGGATCTTTGCCGTACCAGTCTACGACTTCCTTAACTGAGCACACCCCTGAGCCCAGTTCATTCGGCAGTTTCGTATGTGGATCCAGATTTCTGTCTACGGATGTGATCAGCTTGCCGTTGTCCTTAACCAGTGCACCGCTGGTGATGATGCCGCGGAGTTTTTTGTCCGGATATTTGGCTCCGTAGAGAGAAACGGTGTAGCCGCCCATGCTGTGACCGAGGAGAAATACCGGGATGTCAGGATTTTCTTTGATGGCAAGGTCTACAAATACATTGGTGTCGTCGAGGATTTCGTTGAAATCACTGTAATAGGTTCTCTCGCCCTCGGATCTGCCGTGTCCTCTGTGGTCAAAGCGATAAGTGCTGATCCCTGCCTGATGAAGTTTCTCCGCAAAGTAATCATAACGCCCCTGGTGCTCGCAAAGACCGTGAACAATGACGATCGCAGCTCTGGCATTCTCGACCAGTTCCCTGTTGAAGAATAATTTTGTTCCGTCAAAAGATTCAACAAATACTTCCTGCATAGCAAAAACCTCCCTGTTTTTTTATAAATCCAGTATAGCGGTTTTGTCTGATAAAAGCTACTGGTTATTGGAAGTTTGCTAATAATTTTTGTAGCTTTACGTTACCGTTTACAGGGTATAGCAGTCGTAGCGAATGGCTTTGCCGTTGAGGGTATAGGAAGGTTTCCTTCCGGCGAGGAATTCGCTCTTCAGAGGGCGTTTGACGATGATCTTGTCCGGGGCGGCTTTGATCGCGGCATCGAAGAGGTCTGTTTCTTCGGAGCACGGCGGTTCCAGTTTCTGGATAAGCTGGAGTTTCTTGTTGATCAGGCTGGATTTCTGTCTTGCCGGGAACATGGGATCGAGATAGATCACGTCTACCGGGTCCAACAGTTTGGACATGCATTCTACGCTGTCGCCCTCGACAAGTTTCATCCTGGCGGCGATATCCTTTAACACTGGATGTTTCTTTGCTCGGCGCAGTGCGTCTTTCAGAAGAACTGCGACTACAGGATTCTGTTCGTACAATGTCACTTCATAGCCCTGTGCTGCCAGAAGGAAGGCATCCTCTCCCATACCGGCAGTTGCATCGATAGCCTTGCGTTCTTCTTTCTCTGATTTGGCAGCGCGGACCAACATTTCGTGCTGAAGCCGTCCGTTCGTGACACGGTGGAGCATGTTCTCAAAATCTCCCTGATAAGTCAGTCCATATCCGGTCAGGGAAACGCCCTTCGAATCAAACAGTACCGTCAGTTCCTTCCCCGGCTTGTCAGCGATCACACTCCCCGCCCGCCGCGCAAAAGACTCCGCCTGATCCCGCTGCCCGCCTTTTTGTATGCATACTACTATTTTGTCGTTCATGTTGGTTGTTCTCTTTCTATCTGTTGTGAAAACTCATAATTCTAATCTGGTAGTTTTATCTGACAATATCTATCTGGCACATTTCCATAGCCTTCAGTGCATTCTCGTGGCTTTCCGGGGTCACTCCTGCACAGCATGAAGCATCTACTGTGATCGGCACTTCCGGAAGAGTTGCTTTCGCCAGAAGTGCATTGGAGATCACGCAGATATCTGTGCAGAGACCAACAAATGTAATACTTCCTATCTCATCCTCAATGTTCATTGCCACCAGATCAGCTGCCAGATCTGTAGAGCCAAAGGTTTCCTTATCAATCGGTTCTGTTTTTCGCAAATCGTCCAATTCTCTTCTGATCTGCCAGCCTTCTGTATCCCGGATGCAGTGTGGTATCGGAAGCTTCTTTCCTTCCTGGGTATCCAGGTACCATGTTTCATGGGTATCTCGTGTAAAAAGAACTGTTCCTTTGAAATTTCGAATCTTCTCTTCTACTTTGGGAATGATTGCGACAGCCTCTTTGGTTCCAAGAGCGCCATCGATAAAATCATTCTGCATGTCTACTACAACTAAAATATCCTGCATAAATTTCTCCTTCTCTTTATCTGTACCAGTTTTTATTTTTCAATGAAATGTATTCTTTCCGGCACAAATCGATTCTGCTGAGGTCTTGTTTCTGCCGGATAGCCCAGTGCAAACATGGAAAATACTTTCACATTTGCCGGAAGATCCAGCAGTCTGTGTACTTCCTCCATGCGGTCTTCTACTGGCGCAATGCCAAACCATACGCCTCCAAGCCCCTGGGCATCTGTTTCCAGCCAGATATTCTGCTGCGCGATCGCCATGTCGATCTGCGTAAAAGATGGCGCTATAAGCCCTTCTGTATGATATACCGGAACAATAACTACAGGTGCGCCTGCAGCACAGCCAGTGTATGGCGTTACTTTAGACAGTTTCTGGATTTTTTCTTTATCCGTAACCACATAAAATTCCCATGGCTGCTGATTACAAGCACTCGGTGCCTGCATTCCCGCTCTCAGAATCTCCATGATCTTTTCCTTTTCTACTGGTCTGTCTTCATATTTTCTTACACTGATCCTGTGAAAAATACTGTTCATAATTTACGCTCCCTTGCTCGTTATTTAAGATAAACTCATTATACCACAGGACAAAAAAATAAGACACAGCTTAATGCTGTGTCTTATTTTTTATTAGCGTGCGTTAGAGGTTGCTGCGTGCCAGTGGCACGCGCTTAGCAACGACCGAAGCGAAGCGTAGATCGAACCCGTTCGAGTCCGGGTCGGACTCGAACCAAAAACGGGATAGAGCTTACTGCTCTACCCCGTTTCCTATTAGCGTGCGTTAGAGGATTCGAACCCCCGACCTTTTGGTCCGTAGCCAAACGCTCTATCCAGCTGAGCTAAACGCACATCTCTTTTGTTTTGTGAGTACTTGTCGCTCACAACAAAATGTATTTTATAGTATAAATGTCATTTTGTCAACACTTTTTTTGAAAAAAATTTATTTTTTTTATTTTTATATTTTGAAGGTGCATTTCAGGCATTTTCGGACTCGGTTATGAGACGGATGAATTCGCTCATTTCGCGGGTTTTGTACTTGTTTTTATGATAGAAGATCTGGCGGTACATGGAGATATCAATGTCGGTCACGTCAAGCATGGCAATCCGGCCGCTGCGGATATATTTCTCCACTGCAAAATATGGAAGGAACGAAAGTCCGTCATTTCGCTCCACCATCTTAATGATAAATTCCGTATCGCTGATCTCAAGGGCAGGGTCCAGCGTGCGGTTCTCAAGCGCAAGATGCTGATCCAGCGCCTGCCTGTAGTTCGCATTTTTTTCCGTCAGAAAAAAAGATTCCCCCAGGATATCCTGAAGCACCATTTCCTTTCTCAAAGCAAATTCAGAATTTACAGATGCAACAAAAACGATCGGCTCTGCTGCCTCCATAACCTTGATCCATTCCTTATTCCAGCGCGGCGTGTCCAGGATATAGATAAGATCCAGTTCATTATGCTCCATCATACGGATCAGCTTCTCCGGTGAATCCAGCGTGATCTGTATGTTTACCTTCGGATAAAGCGTATGAAACTGGCTAAGGATACGTGGAAACTTCGCCGTGCACAGAGATTCGATCGTACCAATATGAAGCGGATTCTCAAGCTCCCTGTCCTCATTCATCGCCATTATCGTCCTGTTCATTTCATAAAGGATACGGTTGGCATGCTCCAGGAAACGCTTCCCCTGCGGCGTAAGGCTGACTTTCTTACCCATACGGTCAAACAGCTTCGTGCCGAGTTCTTCCTCCAGAAGCCGGATCTGGACCGTAATGGCAGACTGTGAATATCCCATAGTCTCCGCTGCCCTGGAAAAACTTCCAAGTTTCGCAACATGAACAAAAGACTGCACCTGACGGATCTCCATGACGCCCTCCCTCTTATTATGAAAAATTTTCAACCATGTCATAAATACTATGAATTTGCTTCATTTATATGTTGATGATACAATACACTCACGAAGACGTCAATCGTATTTTTATGCAAAATCAACAAAACTTTTTTGGAGGAAAATTACATAATGGAGAAGAAAAAATTCAAACTCGGGCTTGTACCAAAACTTCACTGACATGACCAAATCCGGCAAAACTTTCGCGATCCTTGGAATCCTCTGGAAAGTTTTCCTTGTTGTTATCGCAATGCATCTGATCTGCATTTTTATCCAGTTCACGATCGCAGGTTCTGTCAGCAGGAAAAACCCTCTGACCCTTATAAAAAACCAGGTTCCTGGGTATACTACAGCTCTTGGAACACAGTCCTCTGCTGCAACGATCCCGGTCAATCTGCAGTGTGCAAAAGCTGACGGCGTGTGCTCCCAGATCCGTAACTTCGTTGTACCACTTTGTGCAAACATCCATATGGCAGGTTCCATGATCACGATCACCGCATGTGCAACTGCTGTCTGTCTGATGAACCAGCTTCCAATCAGTCTCGCAACTGTCATTCCGTTCATCATGACACTCGGCATCGCAATGGTCGCTTCCCCGGGAGCTCCTGGTGGTTCTATCATGACTGCTCTTCCGTTCCTGTACATGGTATTCGGTGCAGAAGCCGGAGACCCGGAAGGCGCGATCTGTGCGATCATGGTTGCACTTTACATCACACAGGGTTCCTTCGGAACAGCCTGCAACATTTCCGGCGACAACGCTATCGGCATCATCGTAGACACTATTTATAAGAAATTTATCTTAAAAACACCACAGCCACAGGAGAATTAAAATGTCTTTTATCAGCGTATTTGATGTAATGGGGCCAAACATGATCGGTCCTTCCAGCTCCCACACAGCCGGAGCTGCCCGCATTGGTTTTCTCGCACAGAAAATGATCAATGGTCCACTGAAAAAAGTTGAATTTACACTGTATGGATCTTTTTCCAGAACTTACAAAGGACATGGTACTGACCGCGCACTGCTCGGCGGTATTATGGGATTTTCCACAGACGATATGCGTATCCGCAACTCCTTTGAGATTGCAGAAAAAAAAGGACTCGAATTCACCTTTACGCCAAATGAGCTGGAAACAGATATCCATCCAAACACTGTTGACATCCATATGGTCAACGAAAGCGGTCAGGAAATGACCGTCCGCGGAGAATCTCTTGGCGGCGGCAAAGTCCGCATCGTAAGGATCAATTCCGTACAGGTTGATTTCACGGGCGAATACAGTGCCGTGATCGTAACTCATCAGGACAAACCGGGCGTTGTGGCATACATCACCAAATGCCTCAGCGACCGAAACGTAAACATCGCTTTTATGCGTCTTTTCCGCGAATCCAAAGGCGAGATCGCCTATACGATCGTGGAATCTGACGGACGTCTTCCGGAGGATATCGGAGTCACGATCCGCCAGCACGAAAATATCCACGAAGTCATGATTGTGCAGATGTAAGGAAGGAGATTTTTTATCATGGATTTTAAAAATGCAAAAGAACTTCTGACGCTCTGCCAGGATCATCAGCTTCCGATCTCTGAGATCATGCGTCAGAGAGAGATCATTGTCAGTGAGACGACCGACGAGAGTGTAAATTCACGAATGGCACGTATCCTTGAGATCATGAAAGATGCCGCTTTTTCCCCGGTCAAAACCCCTGTCAAATCTATGGGCGGACTGATTGGCGGTGAAGCACAGAAGCTTTCCAGGCATCTTGCTTCCGGTAAAGGGATCTGCGGAAATGTCCTGGAAAAAGCGATCACCTACGCAATGGCGACTCTGGAGACAAACGCCTCCATGGGACTGATCGTAGCCTCTCCTACTGCCGGCTCTGCCGGTATCGTTCCGGGACTTCTTCTTGCACTTCAGGAAGTTTATGATTTCTCTGACGAGGATATCCAGAAAGCACTTTTTAATGCTGGTGCGATCGGATATCTTGCCATGCGAAATGCAACAGTTGCCGGTGCTGTCGGCGGCTGTCAGGCAGAGACAGGTGTTGCAGCTGCCATGGCTGCTTCTGCTGCTACAGAGCTGATGGGCGGTACTCCACTGCAGTGTACCTACGCCGCTTCTACCGTGCTTATGAACATGCTCGGGCTTGTATGTGACCCGGTTGGCGGTCTGGTGGAATATCCGTGCCAGAACCGAAATGCTTCCGGTGTTGCGATCGCACTGGTCGCTGCGGAGATGTCCCTCGCAGGCATCACACAGCTTATCCCTCTCGATGAAATGATCACGATCATGTTCACCGTAGGCAAAAAGCTTCCTGCGGAACTGAGAGAAACTGCACTTGGCGGCTGTGCAACAGCACCGTCTGCATGCGAATCCTGCCATATGTGCGGGTGATATTTACTGATATTTATATAGGTAAAACTTTATACAAGACAGACAAATGACCGGGATTAAAACTCTCCCGGTCATTTTGTCTATTAATCATTTTTATGCAGATTTCTATGTCAAATTCAGATAATGTCGATCGTTTTATTATTCAGCGTCTGCGCTGTCATCTGTTGTCTCTGCAGCTTCGCTGTCGTCTTTGGATGCGTCATCTTTTTTATCATCTGCCGGTGCTGCATCTTCTTTTACTTCTGGTGCACCTGCATTCATTACAACAACTGCTGTTGCATTTCCATCTGCATCAAGGGTAACTTTAATGGTATCACCAACTTTGATGTCTGAGAATGCGATCGCTTCCGTCTCCATTTCCGGTGCTTTTGTATCGTCTGGTTTTGCATCTTTGTCAGCTGCATCTGCAGATTCGTCTGTTGTTTCATCTGCAGCATCTTCATCTGTACTGTCGCTGTCTGCTGTTTCATCTGTAGAGTCTGTATCGTCTGCTTTGGCGTCCTCGCTGTCAGCATCCTTGGAATCATCTGCTTTCTGATCATCTGCCGGTGCTTCATCCGGTTTCTCCGGCTGAGCTTCTTTCTCGTAAGTTGTGGTATCTGTTACTTTGATCGTCTGAGATTCTCCTGTCAGATCCAGCATAGATGGAGCTTCGCCCTTGTCATCTAAAGCTTCTGCATCTTTCTCATCAGCTGCTGCCTCGTCTGTGCTGTCGGACTCATCTGTAGATTCATCCTCTGTATCTTTGGAATCATCTGCTTTTTCATCTTTGCTGTCGTCAGCTTTCTCATCCTGGGAATCGTCAGCCTTTGCATCTTTATCTCCAGCGTCTTTGCCATCCTCTGGTTTTTCACCATCCGGCTGCTGTCCTTCTTTTGGAGTTCCTACATTGATCGTAATGCTGTCCTCTCCAACTTCTGTGACTTCACCGTAAACTTCTGTAGCTTCTGCTTCATCTGTAGTTGTATCTGTGGAATCCGCGCTCTCGTCCTCTGCTGCTGCCTCTGTTGTCTCAGAAGTATCACTTGCTGCATATGCCATATTTACAGAAGTCAGTGCCATTGTCAGTCCTAATACCATTGCTGCATATTTACGTTTCATAATAATCAATTCCTCTCTTCTATTTTAATTTTGATTTTTTCTTTTGTTTTGCTTTCTGTTGCTTACAGCTAACAATATAGGCTGGATTTGTGACCCTTATGTGATAAAAATAAGGAGATTTTATGAAATCGGTCACATTTTTTGCACAAAAAATCCTTCACCTCGGGAAAGATGAAGGATCTTCGTTATATTTAATTTCGTCTCAGCGCCTCGATCGGGCTCAGTTTTGCGGCTTTTCTTGCAGGGTAGATTCCAAAGAAAACACCTACCGCGCAGGAGAACAAAGTCGCTGCCAGCACGACTGTCGGGCTGATCCCCGGCGAGATCGCCATTCCCATACTGTTACTCATGACCATACAGATTCCATAAGCCGCCAGCACACCGAGCAGGATTCCGATCAGACCACCGATAACTGTCAGGATCGCTGCTTCTGCAAGGAACTGCAGCATGATAGAAGCAGTCTTGGCTCCAAGAGATTTACGGATACCAATCTCCCTCGTTCGCTCTGTGACAGACACAAGCATGATATTCATAACACCGATTCCACCTACAAGAAGAGAAATTCCGGCCACAAAAGAAATAAAAGTCGTGACCATGCCAAGCATCTCGTTCATAGATTTCATGATATCCTGGAAACTCTCAACCTGGAAATAATCTTCTCCAGCACACTGATGGCGTTTTTCCAGCAGGTGAACGATCTGATCTGCGATTCCCTGGGAATCCTGTGTTTTGTCTGCCTGAACAGTGATCGAATAAAATTCATCAGACCCTACAACCAGATCATCCATGGATGAATACGGGATATTCACCGTAACCGGCATTCCATCATAAGTATAACTTACAAAAGTTCCATTTTCTTTCTGCGTTGTGACACCTATGATACGAAATGATTTGGAAGAATCATAACAGGTGATATCAAGGCTCATACCCACAACATCATCCGTACCAAACAGTCTTTTGGCATCGGAATCGGAAATGACGCAGACGTTTTTGCCCTCCTCGATCTCCTGCTCTCCGAAATAATTTCCGTATTTCATTTCAGAGTTATTGATCATTTTGGCATCCGGGCCCTCGCCGGTTAACATAATAGAAAAAGTTCCCTTGCCAGTCACAGTCTCACCGTCATAACTGTTTGAAACACTGACTCCCTCTACATCATCCAGTTTACGGACTTCCTGCACATCTTCCGGTGTGATCCATTCGTCCTCTGTCATGGCATCACTGCTGACGCTGATCGCGATCTTGCCGGCACCGATCCCGTCGATCTCACTGTTCATCTGATTCTTGGTTCCCTCACCGATAGAAACGATCGCAATAACCGAGGCAATACCTATGATGATCCCAAGCATGGTCAGAAAAGAACGTCCTTTATTTGCGCGGATGTTCTGGACTGCCATTTTTATGTATTCATACAATCCGCCCATCAAGCACCTTCTTCTGTTTCTGTAACCACATCTTCTGCATCGGCAGGAACAGCATCTGCTCCATCAACGCCTTCCGCACTGGCATCCACGGCCTGTGCAGTCATTCCTTCCTGCAGGGAACCGATATCACGGATCACCTGTTCATCTGCCTCAATGCCATCTGTTACCTCGATATAATCGTCAGAACTTATGCCTGTCGTGATATCTTTTCTGGTGATCACGCCATCTTCAAGGACATAACAGAAAGAACCATCTTTGCCAATGTTGACAACTTCGGACGGCAGAACGACAACATTCTCTGCTTTCTGTGCCTGGATCGTTACTTTGGCATCTACGCCGAGAAAAATATCTTCGTCCGGATTTTTGATACGGATGTCTGCTGAGATCAGGGATGCACCTTTTTCATTCTGCGTCGCAATGTGGCTGACCTTGATAACTTCGCCCTCGTATGTTTTTCCTGCAAGTGTGATCTGTGCGCTCTGTCCTTCCTGAACCTTGTCGTAATCATACTTGGAAATGTTTACCGTTACATCTACTTTATCTGTATTCTGCAGGGTAAAAAGCTCTGTTCCAAGCGCTGTCGTAGAGCCTTCCACAACGGCAACTTTTGTCACTACGCCGTTAAAATCTGCGTGGATTCCTTTTTGGGCTGCTTCTACCAGTTCCTTAGCTGACATCTGATCCAGTTCTGCGAGGTTGTTGGTGATCTCCATTTTTTCTTTTTCTTCTTCGGTCACAGCTCCCGGATCTGCCTCTGCAGTTGCTTCTTCACTTGACAGTTTGGACTGGAGCTCTGCAAGATCGTTGCTTGCTTTTTCCAGGGCGGATTCCAGAGCAGAAGTGTCTGCTGTCACGGTCGTATCCGCATCACCTATGGAACCAGAAGAAACATCAGCTGTAGTTCCATCTGATACAAAATCAGAACTTCCGGTATAATCAGACATTACCGGTGCTGCCGGTTTCTGTGCCTTGTAATCTTCGTAGGCATTCTTTGCATTCTGATAGGCGATCTGCGCATCGCTTCTGCACTGCTCTGCGATGGAAAGTGTACCTGCATTTTCATCTGTCTGGTCCAAACTCCAGGTCTGGAAAGCCATCTGATATTCATTCTCAGACTGATTATACTCCTGCAGAGTCTGGTTCATTTCGTTGTTGAGTTCATTCAGTTTTTTCTGATATGCCGGGAGTGTTTTGTTCTTGTATGTACTTAAAGCTTCGGCATATTCCTGCTGGATTCTCTGCTGTTCTGCTTCCTGGGCAGCCTGCGCCTCGGCTGCTTTTCTTGCAGATTCTGCTGCTGTCTGTGCCTGCGCATTGGCTGTCACCTGAGAGATCTGTGCCTTAAGGCTCGCCACATAATCTTCCTGCGCTGCCACCTGCTGTTTCAGGCTTGCCGCATTACCTGCGGCATCTTTCTGTTTCTGGACTGCCTTGTCCGATTTGTTGATCGTATTGGTCATGTCCAATTTCCCGGACTCTACGTTCAGGTCAGCTTTTTTCTGTTCTCTTTCGAGATCCTTTTTGTCAAAAGCCACCAGCTCTGTTCCGGCTTTGACGGTGTCGCCTTCTTTGAAATCGACCTTGTCTACTTTGGCATTCACCGGTGAAAAATAAGTCTTGGATTCTTCGCTGACTACGGTTCCGCTTGCCTCCACGGTCTGCTGGACATCACCGATCCCGGCCTTTACCACCTCAACCTGTGGAACTGCCTCCTCGCCGGATGACCTGCCTCCCAGGACAGATACACCGCCCACTGCCACAACTGCGATCACGCCTGCGCCGATCAGCAGTTTCTTTTTGGATTTTTTCTTCTTCATGCCTCTGCCTCCTGGTCAAAATCCTCATTTATTGTGTCGGATTCGATTTTTCCGTCCATGATACGTACCACACGGCGTGCCTGGGCCGCAATTCCATTGTCATGTGTGATCAGGATCACGGTTCGTCCTGACTTGTGCATCTTTTTGAGGATTGCGAGAATCTCTCTGCTGGATGCAGAGTCCAGGTTTCCGGTCGGCTCATCTGCCAGGATCACCGGTGGCTGTGCGGCAATGGCTCTCGCGATGGCAACTCTCTGCTGCTGACCACCGGACATTTCGCTTGGCTTATGATCCATACGTTTCTCCAGACCGACCAGTTTGAGCGAATCTACGGCAAGCTGGTGCCTTGTTTTCTTGTCTACGCCTCTGTAGATCAGGGGAAGTTCTACGTTTTCGATCGCGTTCAGATTTGCGATCAGGTTAAAGCCCTGGAAGATAAAACCGATCTCACGGTTTCGCACTTCTGAGAGTTCATTGTCCGTCATTTCGGACACATCTGTTCCGTTAAGATAATATCTGCCGGAAGTCGGAACATCAAGGCATCCAAGCATGTTCATAAACGTGGATTTGCCGGAACCGGACTGTCCGATGATCGCTACCAGTTCCCCTTTTTTGATCTCCAGGCTCACATGATCCAGAGCACGCACTTCGTTTTCTCCAGGATTGTAAATCTTGCATAAGTCTTCTACTTTGATCAGTGTATCGTTGTCCATAAATCCTCCTCTGGTGCCCCTTCATGGAGCCTGCTTATTGCTGTTTCAGATATCTTCATGCATCAAGCAAAAATGCTTTGTAGGCTTTCTTTGCTTCGTAAATATCGGCTTTGCTTGTGACTTCCCACGGAGCATGCATGCTTAAGACTGCCACACCGCTGTCGATCACGTTCATTCCATAAAGGGCTGCGATATATGCGATGGTTCCGCCGCCGCCTACATCGACCTTACCAAGTTCTGCGGTCTGGAATGCAACCTGATGGTCGTCAAAGATCCTGCGGACCTCTGCAACATATTCTGCATTCGCATCGTTGGAGCCGGATTTTCCTCTTGCTCCTGTGAATTTATTGAGCACGATGCCTCTTCCGAGATATGCAGCATTCTTTTTCTCGAAGCATTCTCCGTAAGCCGGATCATAGCCCGCGCTTACATCAGAGGAAAGCATGCTGGAGTTACGGAGAGTTCTTCTAAGTGCCAGATCGGAATAGCATCCCATTCCATCCAGAAGTTCTGCAACGGTATTTTCAAAAAATCTGGACTGCATTCCAGTTGCGCCGACGCTTCCGATCTCTTCTTTGTCTGTCAGGAGACAGCAGCTTGTGCGTTTCGGTGCGTCCATTTCCATCATTGCGACAAAGGAAGTATAGGCGCATACGCGGTCATCCTGTCCATATGCGGCTACCATGCTTCTGTCCAGACCGCAGTCACGTGCCTTGCCTGCCGGAACAATCTCAAGCTCTGCTGAGAGGAAATCCTCCTCTTCTACATCGTATTTCTCTTTGAGGATACGAAGAACGTTGGATTTGACTGCTTCTTTTTTCTTCTCATCGGTGCTTTCGCTGAGTGGTCTGCTTCCGATCAGGATGTCGAGATTTTCACCTTCGATGACCTCGGCTGCTTTTTTCTGAAGCTGTTTGCCTGCAAGGTGGATCAGAAGGTCTGTGATGTATACGACCGGATCATTTTCATCTTCACCGATGGTAACGTTGACTACGCTGCCGTCTTTTTTTGCGATCACGCCGTGGATCGCGAGTGGAAGAGCTACCCACTGATATTTCTTGACACCGCCATAGTAGTGGGTATCGAGGTATGCAAGGTCTGTGTCTTCATACAGAGGGTTCTGTTTTACGTCGAGACGTGGGGAGTCGATGTGTGCGCCGAGGATGTTCATACCTTTTTCCAGCGGTTCCTGGCCTACGTGGAACAGTGCCATGATCTTTTTCATTCCGACTGCATATACTTTATCTCCCGGCTGGATCTTCTCGCCTGCTGCCTGTTTTGCCTCAAGGCTGACATATCCGTTGGCTTCTGCTTCTCTGACAAGTTCCGTCACACATTCACGCTCTGTCTTGCCTGCATCAAGGAATGCACGGTAATCCTTTGCAAGTTTCTCCATCTCTTTCTCATCCGATTCTCCATAAGAAAGCCATGCGTTTTTTCTTTCCATAATATATAAAACCACCTTTCGATTGAATTTTTTACTTCGATATTAACGAATTGCTCCGCTGCAAGCAGCTCCCGCAATTCTTCAAACATTCGGAATCCGCTGATTTACTCTGTAAATCGCTACTTCCTTATGTTTGGCGGCTTCCAAGTTCAAGTGCCTCTCCCTGCAAGCAAGAACGGCACTTGAAACTTTGAACCCTGATATCTCACATATTATAAAACAAACTTCTATTTATTTCTACAATCCTCACAATTCTTAATCAAAAAATAAGAATTCCATTACTTATTTCACAGTTTTCTCAAATTTTTCTTGAAAAATTCGCCTCCACCGTTACAATAATATTATTCATATTCAAACTACAATTCGTATTTATTTTATGATTATGGAGGTCATCTACATGCAGCAATCCACCGATCTACAGAATCTTTTGCATTCTGTCCACCGAAAAAGTTATCCTGCCTATAAATCTCTGAGGGGCAGTTATCAGTTTGATCATTATATTCTCTCGATCGACCATGTGCAGGGGGATCCTTTTGCTTCGCCTTCTCATATCAGTGTCCGGATTTCCCACAAAACCGCGGGATTTCCACGGGAATATTATAGCGATCATGTTACCCGCGTCACGCTGTCTGATTATCTTACCAGACAGTTTGAAAAACAGGCCAGCCACTACACCTTCCGTGCCAAAGGCTCCGGCAAGAGCGGTCTGATCTCGGTGAGTCACTGTGGGCAGGAAATCCTGGAGCGGACCGCCTGCGAGATCACAGAAAAAGGGATCACTGCCCGTTTCTTCATCGGTTTTCCGGCCAACGGAAGAACGATCAATGCCACTGAGCTGGAAAAAATCCTCTTCGATTTTCTCCCAGTCTGCGTGCAGAAAGCTTTCCTTTACAGAAACATCAACCACAAAGAACTGGAACAGACCATTTTCCTCGCCGAAGACCAGACCTATATCCGAAGCCAGCTTACTAAACGAAATCTCGTTGCTTTTGTCGCAGATGGCTCCATCCTTCCGCGGGAAAGCGGCATCTCCTCCCGCCCAATGAAAGGCTCCATTCCTTTTACCTCACCGGAATCTCTGCGCGTCACCATGGATCTTCCGCACAAAGGCAAGATCTCCGGCATGGGAATCCCTGAGGGGATCACCCTGATCGTAGGAGGTGGATATCACGGCAAATCCACGCTTCTGAATGCCCTGGAACTTGGCGTCTACAACCATATTTCCGGTGACGGCCGCGAATACGTCATCACCGACGAAACCGCCCTGAAACTCCGCTCCGAGGACGGACGCTTCATCAAAGATGTAGATATCTCCCTCTTCATCAATGATCTTCCGAACAAGAAAGACACCCGTTGTTTTTCCACGGAAGACGCCAGTGGAAGCACCTCCCAGGCTGCCGGTATCATAGAAGGAATGGAAGCCGGAAGCAAAGTCTTCCTGCTGGATGAAGATACTTCTGCCACAAACTTTATGGTACGCGACGCTTTCATGCAGGAAGTCATTGCCAGAGAAAAAGAACCAATCACTCCATTCCTCGAACGTGCTGAAGATCTCTATAAGAAAGCCGGGATCTCAACGATCCTCGTAGCCGGAAGTTCCGGGGCATTTTTCCACATTGCAGACACGATTATCCAGATGGATTCCTATCATCCTGTGGATATCTCCGAAAAAGTCCGTGGATTATGTGGGAAATATCCTCTGAATCCCGTCAAAGCCCCGGAATTCAAATTCCCGGAGAGCCATCGCATCATGCAAAAACAGACACCTGCGGTCCGTTCCCACGGAAGAAACGCCGGCCGACCGGAACAGTTCAAAATAAAAGTTCATGGAAAAGATGGTTTCCTGATTGGAAAACAGGATGTCAATCTCCGCTACATCGAGCAACTGATCGACACAGAACAGACAGCAGCCCTGGGACTGCTTCTCAAATATACGATAGAAAAACTCGCCGACGGCACCCGCACGATCGACGATATTGTAAAATACCTTGCAGATCAGTTAAAGCACAAAGGACTTTCCTTCCTGTCAGAAGGCTCCTATATCCCATGTGGATACGCCATGCCAAGGATCCAGGAAATCTACTCCTGCTTTAACCGCTACCGAAGATAAATGATCAAGGGAGGCACCTGCAGCACCTCCCTTGATATCCAGCACAACCTTAAAACTGCCGCCAGCCCGACGAATCTTGTCAGGCGGCGGCAGTTTAAAGTTCTGTTTTATTTTTAGGGAAAGGAAAGAGTTCCGGCAACTCTCCCGGCATTGAAGTGTTACCGGAGGTCTTAAAAGGCTTTTCCTTTAAGACAATTACATCTTACAATATAAATGTGAGGAGTTTTTGTCCTTTTTCTAATAAATTTATAAAATTTCTAACATAATTATAAATTTCAGGCTTTTCTTTTGTCTAATTTTCTGGAAAGCATCATGCCAAGTCCCTGAAGAATCTGTACAAGAACGACAAGGATCACGATCGTAACCAGCATGATATCTGTCTGATAACGATAATATCCATAACGGATCGCGATATCACCGAGACCGCCACCGCCGACAGTTCCTGCCATAGCAGAATATCCGAGGATCGTTCCGACTGCAATGGTAACTCCTACGAGGAGGGAAGTTCTTGCCTCTGCGAGAAGGACTTTCCAGATGATCGTTCCTGTTCCTGCGCCCATGCTGACTGCTGCCTCGATCACACCCGGCTCAACTTCTTTGAGGGAGGATTCTACCATACGTGCAATGAACGGTGCTGCAGCAATCACCAGCGGAACGATCGTCGCACTGGAACCATAACTCTGACCTACGATCAGTTTAGTGAGCGGGATCACCAGGATCAGAAGGATCAGGAACGGAATACTTCTGAGGATGTTTACGATCACATCCAGAACTTTATATAATGGTGCATTTGGACGGATACCTTCTTTGTCTGTAACTGCAAGCAGGATTCCAAGAGGAAGCCCCAGAACATATCCGAAAAATGTGGAGACAAGTGTCATATATAACGTATCTCTTGTGCCTTCCAGCAGCATCGTAATCGTTGCATTATCCCACATCTGAGCTCACCTCCTCTACGCCCATATTGATATCTCTGAGGTACTGGATCATCTTATTCGCCACTTCCTCGATCTCGGGAAGCTGCAGGATCATCTCTCCCTGTGCCTGTCCATTAATGTTCTTGGTATCAGCATACAGAATGTTGACCGGTGTCCGGTAAGTAAGGACCAGGTTTGCAATCACCGGCTCGAAGGAAGATTTCTCCTGGAACGTTACACGTACCAGACGTTTGCCCTTCATTTCCTGGATCTGGGTCCTTCCGCTGAATACCAGCTTTTTGGCTTCATCTGTCTTTGGATTGCGGAAAAGTTCTTCTACTGTTCCGGTTTCTACAAGAGCTCCGCGTTCCAGAACTGCTACCTTGTCACAGATCTCCTGTACAACACTCATTTCATGTGTGATGACAACTACAGTGATCCCATAATCCCTGTTGATCTCTTTGATCAGTTCCAGGATCGCCTTGGTCGTCTGCGGGTCCAGCGCACTGGTCGCCTCATCACAGAGAAGGATCTGCGGATCACTTGCCAGCACTCTCGCGATCGCAACTCTCTGCTTCTGTCCGCCGGAAAGCTGTGACGGATAAGAAAGTGCTTTCTCCTCAAGCCCTACGATCCTGAGATATTCCAGAGCTTTCTTACGTGCCTCTGCCTTCTTGATCCCGGCGATCTCCATTGGAAAACAGACGTTATCCAGTGCGGTTCTCTGCATGAGCAGATTGAAATGCTGGAAGATCATTCCTATCTTCTGACGCTCTTTACGGAGCTCTTTTTCTGAGAGCTCCGTAAGATTTTTGCCATTGACTCTGACTGTTCCTGACGTTGGTCTTTCCAAGAGGTTCAGACATCGTACCAGAGTACTCTTGCCTGCACCGGAGAGACCGATGATGCCGAAGATCTCTCCTTTTTCGATGGAAAAACTGATGTTTTTGGCTGCCTCTACCGTTCCGCCTTTGGTGTTGAAACGCTTGCAGAGGTTCTCTACCTGTATCATCGGTTCCATTTAGATCATTTCCCCCTGTCCCTTAATGAACATCCTGAACTTAAATTATTCTGCTTCTTCTTCAGCTGTTGCTTCTGTTGTTTCAGCGTCTGCATCTGCAGTCTCATCTTTAGCTTCGTCTGCTGCTTCTTCTGTGTCATCTGCAGAATCTTCGAATGGAACAACTGCTCCGTCGTATTTCTCGTTGATGAAATCTTTGATCTCGTCAGATTTCAGAGTATCTACCAGAGCTTTGATCGCTTCGCTGTCTTCGTTTCCTTCTTTGACTGCGATTACGTTTACATAAGTTTTTGCTGCTTCAGAATCAGAAGTTTCATGTGCGATGGAATCGTTGGATACGGAATATCCGGCCTGCAGTGCGTAGTTACCATTTAATACAACGAATGCAACTTCATCTTTGACACGGGAAACCTGTGCTGCTTCCAGCTCTTCGATCTTGATGTTCTTCGGGTTTTCTTCGATATCTTTAACAGTTGCCTCAAGTCCTGCTCCGTCTTTCAGAGTGATCACTCCGTTGTCCTGGAGAAGAAGAAGTGCTCTTGCTTCGTTTGTTGTATCGTTCGGAACTGCGATGGTGTCGCCGTCTTCCAGATCATCAAGAGTTTCCTTTGTTCCCGGGTAGATTCCGAATGGCTCGTAGTGGATTCCGCCGGCATTTACAAGGTGTGTTCCCTGCTCTTCGTTGAAGTTATCAAGATATGGGATATGCTGGAAGTAGTTTGCGTCGAAATCTCCGCTCTCTACTACAAGGTTTGGCTGTACATAGTCATCAAATACAGTAACTTCCAGATCCCATCCTTCTGCCTCAAGGAGCGGTTTTGCTTCTTCAAGGATCTCTGCGTGTGGTGTTGCGGAAGCTGCTACTTTGATGGTTCCTTTCTCTGCGTCAGCGCTTACGATCACGCCGTTTGCTGTGAGTGCTCCGATTACCAGTGCTGCTGTAAGTGATAATGTGATGATTTTTTTGCTTTCATAGTTCTTTCCCTCTCTTATTCCTTTTATTTTTAATTTTTTCTTTATTCAATTGTAAGTGGCTGCGACCTCCTGCATGTGTCTATCCGTTCCCGGGACTCTTATTCATAAAAAAATAACAGGAAGTCCTCTGGATCCTCCCTGTTCATGCAATCTGTCCGGCATTAAAAAATGCTTTATTTACATCTCGGTATCTGTCATCTCTTATACGTGGTCGGCAGATATCTCAGGAAGTATCCGATACATAGAAGTACAGCAAAACATAGACATGCACATATCCATACACATCTCCTGATCCATCATACACATGACTTCTCTCTGAACTGCATTTCCTGTAAACATGATTCTTCCTCCTTTTTACTTACTTGTGATAAATTTCATTCGGAAAATGTATTACCTATTTCTCCGATAGGTTGAATATAACATGTCTCATTCACAATGTCAACACATTTTTTATTTTTTTCCCGGAGCGCGTCTCCTCATTGCTTGACACTGATTTCTTATAATGATACCATAAATTAAATCACTCTACAATCCAATCTACAATCAACAGGAGAAAAATTTATGAATAAAAAAGCGATCATTGCCATGAGCGGCGGTGTTGACTCCAGTGTTGCAGCCTATCTGATGGTTCAGCAGGGCTACGACTGCGCCGGTGCCACTCTGAAGCTTTATGATAATCCACAGTGCAGCTATCCTGGACACCGGGCATGCTGTACTCCTTCCGATACAGAGGATGCCAGAAGTGTTGCCGCACGTCTCGGCATGCTTTATTACGTATTTCCCATGCAGGAGAAATTCCACGAAAGCGTCATCGATAAGTTCGCAGATACTTATCTCCACGGAGGCACACCGAACCCGTGTATCGACTGCAACCGTTTCCTGAAATTCTCCGCCCTTCTCGATAAGGCAAGAGAACTTGGCTGTGAATATATCGCAAGCGGTCACTATGCACGCAGAGAGCAGGATCCGGAGACAGGACGTTTTATCCTCAGGAAAGGACTCGACCCGACCAAGGATCAGAGCTATGTGCTCTACGCCATGACTCAGGATCAGCTTGCCCACACACTCTTCCCGCTCGGCACCTACACCAAGAAAGAAATCCGACAGATCGCGCAGGAGCAGGGCTTCATCAATGCTGACAAACCGGACAGCCAGGATATCTGCTTCGTTCCGGACGGTGACTATGCGTCCTTCATCGAGCAGTACACCGGACAGGCTTCCGAACCTGGCGACTTCGTTGACAAAGAAGGTAAAGTCCTCGGCAAACACAAAGGTCAGATCCACTACACCATCGGTCAGCGCCGTGGTCTTGGTATTTCCGCACCGGAATCTCTCTATGTCTGCGGCAAATCCCTGGATACCAATAAGGTCATCCTCGGAGGTAAGGATGACCTTATGAGTAATTACTGCTATATCAACGATATCAACCTGATCCCATGGGATCATCTGGACAAACCGATCCAGTGCAAAGTCAAGACACGCTACCGTCAGCCGGAACAGCCAGCAACTGTTGAGCAGCTTGGAGACGATCTCATCAAGATCACCTTCCAGGAGCCGCAGAGAGCTGTCACACCTGGACAGGCTGCCGTTCTCTACGACGGAGATATGGTACTTGGCGGAGGAACGATCCTCAGCGAAGAAGCCGCAGCAAAAGCAGTCGCTTCCACCAATTAATTTCAGCCCATCTGTACGATTACATGATATTCTTTTTTACCGGGGATCAGAGGAATCTGGTTTCCGGTAATTTTTTGTCCATCCAGCTCGATCCATCTGACACCTTTCTGGACACCCGTCGGTTTATGGATCTCAATATGATATTCCGCTACCCGGAAATGGCGTTCTACCGTAAAATCACCAAAACTTCCAGGCAGACACGGATCTACCGTAAGTCCGTCATACTCTGGCTGGATTCCGAGAAGTGCCTGCGACAGATTCACAAACGTCCACGCTGCGGTCCCTGTCAGCCAGCTGTTTTTTGCCTCGCCAAACCGCGGTGCATCTGCTCCTGCCACCATCTGTGAATATACATATGGTTCCGTTCTGTGGATGTCGCTGATCTCCTCGATGCAGGATGGACAGATCTTGCGGTAATTTTCCATCGGAGTCCACCGGTACGTTATTGTAGCAGTATCTTGTGATCCTCATAAGTTTCGCATCTTTATAGAAGCTGTATCCGCCGCAGGTGTTTGAGATCAGTGAAAAAAAGTCGTTGCTTCCCAGGTAATTGATCCACGGCAATGGTGTGTGAGGTGTATTGATAACATATTCGCGTGCTCTGTCGTCAAAATATCCGTATTTCATAAAAACCTCCTTACAGATATATATAAATAAAAGGGTATGCGTCAACGAATTATAGACTGAAAACAGATTTGCGAAAACGAATAAGTTAAGAATTTTTAGAATAAAAATCCGTATTAATTTGGATATAATCCAGTATAATTCACTTTTTTCAAAAAATCAACCGCATTTTTGTCAAATATAATCCTGCACAAATCTACCACTTTTTTAGTACAGATATTTACGAAACTTTTCGTAAATAAAACATTGCGGCGTATCCGTCGCAAGCGTCAGCAAAGCTCTTAATGGCTATTCAGATATCGGCGAAGAAACCCGACAGCTTATTCTTAAGACAGCTTCCGAGATGGGCTATCTTCCAAATTCTTCTGCAAGAGCACTCAAAACCAAGCGAACGCATAATCTTGGTGTCCTCTTTGTAGATGAAGCCATGAGCGGACTGACCCATGATTATTTTAATCATGTACTCGAAAGCTTCAAACGTACCGCTGAATCCAGAGGGTGCGACATCACATTTACAAGCGGGAATCTCTCCGGACAGCGGCTTGGTTATTACGAACACTGCCGCTACCGCGGGGTCGACGGAGTTGTGATTGCCTGCATCAACTTTTTTACCGAAGAAGTCCGCAGGCTGGTGCAGTCCGAAATTCCGATCGTCACGATCGACCATGTATTTGACGGAAGGATCGCGATCGTCTCCAACAACATTCAGGGAATGGAGGATCTCGTTTCCTACATTCTGAAAAAGGGACATCGCAAGATCGCCTATATCCACGGCGAAGATTCCTCCGTTACAAGAAGCCGGCTCAGAAGTTTTTATCACACGCTCCAGAAAAAACGGATCGACGTACCTGACGAATATATGCCGGTGATCCCCTACTGCGACGCGGAAGCTGCAGCAATGGCGACTGCAGAACTTCTGGATCTGAAAGACCCGCCCACCTGCATCCTTTATCCGGATGATTTTGCTGCCCTGGGCGGGATCAACGAGCTCCACGAACGAGGGCTCCGGATACCGGATGACATCTCCATCGCAGGATATGACGGACTGACTTTTGCCCGCATCCTCGAACCCAGGCTTACAACACTCTGTCAGGACACAGAGGCGATCGGTCGGCTTGCAGCACAGAAACTGATCGACCTGATCGAACATCCAAAGACAACGATCATCGACAAATTCACCGTCGACGGTCAGCTTTTCCCCGGTGCTTCTGTCCGGGACCTCAGGAAACAGGAATCAAAAGAACGTATATAAAATCCCAAAATCAATCACAGGGAGGTAATAACATGAAGAGAAAGATGATGGTTATCACATTAACAGCAGCGATGCTCGCCGGCATGACCGCAGCACCTGTATGGGCCGAAGAAGCAGCTTCTGATGAGGGCAAAGTCCTGAACATCTATTGCTGGAATGAAGAATTCAAATCCCGTCTGACCGACCACTATCCGGGATACGAAGAAGTTGACGGAACCCACGGCAAAATCGGTGATGTAGATGTTGTATGGAACATCACACCATCTGACGACAATGCATACCAGAACAACCTGGATGAAACACTTCTGAAACAGGCAAACGCAGCCGCTGATGACAAGATCGATCTCTTCCTTGTAGAAGCCGACTACGCATTGAAATATGTAAATACCGAATACACCATGTCCGTAGCAGATCTCGGTATCACCGATGAAGAAGTTGCTGACCAGTACCAGTATACCAAAGATGTTATGACAGATTCCGACGGAAACCTCAAGGGACTTTCCTGGCAGGGCTGCCCTGGTACCATGATCTACAGAAGAGACATTGCCAAAGAAGTTTTTGGCTCTGACGATCCTGCCGAAGTTCAGAAAAAAGTTGCTGACTGGGATACTTTCAAAGCAACCGCTGCCGAACTCAAAGAAAAAGGCTATCAGATGACCTCCACCGTAAACGATTCCTACCGTGTATTCTCCAACAACGTAACCTCTCCGTGGGTTGTTGACGGCAAGATCACTGTTGATGACAACATCAAGAACTGGGTTGACATGTCCAAGGAAATGGTTGACGCAGGTGAAACCGCTACTTATGAACTGTGGAGTGATGACTGGAGCAAAGGCTTCTTCAAAGACAGCAATGTATTTGCATACTTCGGACCGGCATGGTTCATCGACTTCTCCATGAGCGCTGATCAGGACGGCTCCGTTGGTAAGGACGGCGGCTGGACTGCAACAGAAGGACCGCAGGGCTTCTACTGGGGCGGAACATGGATCACAGCAGCTACAGGTACTAACAACCCGACACTGGTTGCAGATATTATGAGAACCATGACAACAAACGTTGATGTAATGAAAGAGATCGTTACAGCTGATAACGACTTTGTAAACAACAAACCGGCTATGGAAGAAATGGCAGCTGACGAGAGCTACGGCGACGCTGTTCGTAGTTGCAGATATTCCAGAGTTTGGATGCTGCATAACACATATGCCCTATGATATTGGAATATTCCTGACTGATCTTTATGGATGCTTTCCACATAATAGGAATGATTCCACAGCTCTCCTTTCCACAGCTGGTTTCTTATTTCTGGAAAACGTTCAAACAGTTTTCTGTCGGTGATCCCCTTCAGATACTTGACAATTGCTGTTATGGACAGCTTTGGTGGAGCTGATACAAAACAGTGGACATGATCACCTTCACCACATTCAAATAAGTGAACAGTAAAACCCTTATCCTCTGCAATCTGCTGCACCAGTTTCTGAAGATATTCCTCAATTTCTTGGTTTAATATTTTCCGCCGGTATTTCACCGACCATACCATATGGTAGTTGATATTACACACACAAGTTCTATAATGTATTAGATTTTCTTTCATACATATATGTCTAACATAATGAGTGGAAATGTGCAACAAAACCCCAAACATATTTTCGATTGTTTGTATGCCGGTTACGGCACTAATATCAGGGTGGGAGAGGAATCATTATATTTTTTCAATGTGCAGATATGCACAATCCTGCGCTTTCATCTCGGTAATTGAATTGCCGAGGATTCCCGCTTATTATCCTAAATTTTGGACATGTCTTTCAGAATGTCTATTGCATACCCTTTCGGTTTGTGATTTAATTAAAAGTAACGATAATACAGACTGAAACGTGTCTTTTTCGTCTGTATTCCACAACTTTTCTATCGAAGGGATATCAAAATGACAGCAAAAACTTCTCGAATTGTTATAAAGACTTTTATAAAGACTGCGCTCAAAGATTCCGATGAATCTCCGGAGCGATGCTCCCGAAATCTCGTAGATATGGCACTGAACTTTGCAAACGGCCGGTTCCAGCAGTCTTTTTTTGAAATATCACGTGCAATGCTGAACAACGAAAACAGCCCTTATTATCCACTGATCGAGGATGTCCTCAAGCACATGGATAAAGAGAAACTGATCGACTTTGGTCTGAATATCGGTTACAATGGCTGCACGACAGGCGCGCACATGATCCGTAAACTGAAACGCACAGAGGATATCAATGTTCCATGGCTGCTTTCACTGGTCATCGATACCTCCCAGCCGGATTTTATTACAAAATATGATTCTGTACTGAAACAGGGCAAGGAACTTGGAATCTACACTTACTTCCTCTATACGAAGGATGATCCCGCAGAAATACTTCCTCTTATCCAGAATAACCCGGACTGTGCGATCATCCTTCTCTGTGATCCTTCCAGAATAACAGAAGAGCTCGCAGAAAAATCTGAAGCACTGAACAACGTCTTGTTCGCAGTGAAATACGATGATCAGGCAGAGGCAGCCTGCCTCGTACTCAGAGACCATCGGCTCCTGTACTCTCTGTATCATCTCTATTCTGAGGAAGACCGTGATGAGATCCTGGCCGGCACTTACTTCCGTTTTGCAGAAGAAATGCACTGCCCGTTCGCCGCTGTTTTCAGCAATGTGGACTGCTCCATTGAGACCCGCCACGCCATCTACCAGAAAATAACCGAAGACCGGAGTGCCCAGCGATACCGCACGATCCCACTGGATCTGTTCTGCGATACAGAAGTGATCGGAAATATCATCTCTTCTCCGACCAGTGTCGTCGGCTTCGGACCTGACGGTACGCTCTATACACCTGGCAGAGAAGTTTTCAGGACACCGTACAACCTCTTTGACCAGCCGCTGAAAGAACTTTTTACCAAAGCACTTTAACTCCACCAAAAAAGCCTTATTCATTCGTTTGCTGAGTGAATAAGGCTTATATTTTTGTACTTTTATGCGTCAAGTCTTTCCTGTGTCTTGATGATCACTTTGATGCAGGATTTGAGTAATTTCACAAATTCCTTCGGTGGTACCGGATTTCTCTCTGAGATCCATCTGCCGAACGCGCAGATGATCGCATCATTCCAGAAGTTTACATAAAAATCCGTGTTCGTCTGATCTCCAAGGATTTCTTTGATATCCTCTGCCATGACCGGTCCTACGATATCCCGGAAATGATTGGAAAACGAATTCTGATCTTCTACTTTCATGACTTTCCTGTAAAAATCTTTATTTTCATAAAAATAATCGCAGAGATGAAGGACACTGTCCCATCCGATCAGATCTACGCCAAGCTGTACGTGGCTCAGATACTCCACATCAAAGATCCAGTTCACAAGGTCAAACTTGTCCTTGAAATGATAGTAGAAACTTTTGCGGTTCATATTGCATTTTGCACAGATATCTGAAACGGTGATCTTACTGAATGGGGTAGATTCCATCAATTCCTTTAATGCCGATGCCAGTGCACGCTTCGTAATATTAGAGTCTGCCACGATAGTACCTCCTTCTTACATTTCTGTTGCAAATAATGCTGCACCAAGAGCTCCGCAAAGCTGTGATTTATCGCTGATCACCAGCTTCGTTCCCAGTCTCTCCTCCAACGTTTTGACAAGACCCTGATTCTGTGCAACACCGCCAGTCATCATATATGCCTCTTCCCCTCCGACACGTTTCACGAGGGAGGCTGTTTTGGCCGCAACCGCCTTATTCAGTCCATGGACGATGTCATCGGTTGCTTTGTTCTGTGCGATCAGGGAAACCACCTCTGATTCGGCAAAAACTGTGCACATACTGGAGATCGTAATATCCTCCTGATAGGAAAGTCCTACTTTACTGAGTTCATCCAGGCTCATTTCCATGGTTTTTGCCATCATCTCCAGGAATCTTCCTGTTCCGGCGGCACATTTGTCGTTCATGACGAAGTTTTTGACAGAACCGTCATCATTCAGGCGGATAACTTTGCTGTCCTGCCCGCCGATATCGACGACCGTTCTGACAGATGGATCCAGGAAATGGGCGCCCCTTGCATGGCAGGTGATCTCTGTGATACTCTTGTCGCCATCAGAGATCGCAGTTCTTCCGTATCCTGTGGTCACGACTGCATCGATGTCTTCTCTGTTAAGGTTAGACTGTCTGAGTGCTTCTTCCAATGCACGCTCCGCGCCATTCGCGGCCCCTGCTCCTGTCGGCATGATCACGCTGGAAACAATCTTTTTGTCTCTGTCCAGGATCACAACATCCGTGCTGGTAGAACCACTGTCGATTCCTGCAAAATATCCTTTACCCATGGTTTTCTCCCTTCTCGTTTCTGTCTCTATGTTCAGGCTCTCTGCAAAAGCCTCCAGACGTGTGCTCAGCTGCCCGCTGCTCTGCACGGTATAATCCGATTCGATCTTGAGGAGCGGCACATCGGTATGGCCTTTGATATCAGAATATTCAAAGCTGTAAAAATCACAGAACTTTACGGTATGATAAATGATCCCCTTTAAAGATGGATCCTGATAAAGCTGTTTGCGACCTGCGTGATCCATCATACGCATGCATGGGATCTGATGAAGAAGTTCTTCTGCGTACCATTCCATAAGCTGGTCAAAGTCCAGATCTGCTTCCGGGAGGGTGTCTCCCACGGAACGGTTGTTGACACAGGTCTCATTCACTACAGGAAGCGGCATGGCATCCTGTGTCATCTGAAAAAGTTCATTTCCCATTCTTGCTCCGAGAACTGCAAGATGCGGATCCTGCGTTCTCTTTTTTGGATGAAAAGCTTTGAGAAATTTCTCTTTATCGAAGGTAGTTCCTTTATATTCACCGTAGGCTCTTACAAGATCTTTTAACTGTGCTGCAGTTCTCTCACGGCTGCAGCTCGTATCGCAGTGAAGCATATCCACCATATACAAAAAATCCATCTCGCCGCTGTCTTCCAGAATGTCATAGACGCTTCGGATCGTATCGCAGCAGTTGACCAGGACCAGTTCTTTTACTTTGCCTGCCAGAACTGCTTCAAGGACTGCCTTTCCAAATCCACAGATATTCGGATGTGCTACCTGCTCTGCCAGATCAAATCCCTCCGGCATATCATTCAGGATCTCGCACTCACCTCCAAGGGCTTCAAGAAGTTCTACCGGTGTATATTTACAGACATAATATGTTTTATTCATGATCAAAATCCCCCAGCATCTCCAGAAATGCTCCCAGTCTCGTGGAAGTCTGTCCTTCTCCGCCATGGCTCCTGTCACAGCCATCTCCATCCAGGATCAACAGTGGGATCCCTGCTTCCTCAAAGCGTTTCTTGGCGATTCTGGAACCTCCAAGGGTATGCTTGCATCCCCAGTGATTGAACCAGACAACACCGTCTGCTCCCGCCTGTTTTGCATGACGGATCCCTGCTTCGATTCTCCGTGAAACGGGACCATTCAGGGCATGATATACAAGGCGCAATGCCATCTCCTCATAAGGATCCTCGGAATGCTTCGTGATGTCCGCCACCTGTGCAAGCTCACATCCTACGATCTGTGCCTCCTCTTTCAGAAGAAGTGCATCTTTCACGGCTTCTGACCAGAACGGGATCGTATGCATCCAGTAGATGTGTCTGCCTTTTTTGGCAGGGGCTTTGCTGACATCTTCAAGAAGTTTTTGTGTATAAAGTTCTTCTTCCTCTGTTCCAAGAAGAATGTTGTTTGTCATTCCGCTGTAAAGCGGAGAAACAAGGTCTGAAGGTATGTATTTATCTGCTCTTGCGCTCTGGAACTTATCATAATTCTGCAATGTCCTCCGGCTTCTTGCAAGACGTTCCTTCAGTTTTGATTCATCAATCGTTCTGCCGGTCACTTTCTCAAGGAAAGGAACCAGCGCCCGAAGCTGTGTTGCTACATAAGACACATTTGCCGGTGTCTGTGCAGATGGTATATCAATAGAAAAGACCGGGATGTCAAAAAACTCTGCCAGTCTGTGAAATGTGAGAAGATTTGCGTCACACGCCAGGTTCGTATAGACGATGCATTTTGGTTTCGGAAGAAGCCCCTTCTCTGCCGCTCCGATAAATGTCTTGTGGTAGCTGCAAAGCGTTTCTGAAATTCCAGAATCCTCTGCTCCCTGGAGAAAAGGCCTCTCTGCCTGTGATGCCGCAAGATAGCAGGAAAAACTTTCTACATTGTATGGATACAGTCCTGCCTCCTGAAGCAGTTCGCACGGAGTAAATACACTTACCATAACCGAACTTTCTGGATGCTTCAGCGGCTGTGTCATAACGTTCATCATCATGCCGGCCAGATACTGATCCGATGGATTCAACTGCCCTTCCGGAAGAAAACGAAATTTCAGGTTCTGCGCTTCCCATCCTGTCTTTAAAAGCCACCTCGCTCTTTCCGGTGACGTTTCACACCATTTCTCTATGTAATTTCCAAATGTCTTCACTATCTCCATATTTTGGTCTGACCGCCTTTCTTCCAAACAGTATATATCAAATTGCGGGTTCTGACAACTAAATTTTCCCAAAAACAAAAAGCCCCAAATCCTCTGAAATAAAGGATTTGAGACTTCTTAAGTCGTGCCGCAGACCGGAATCGAACCGGTACGGGTATCACTACCCACGGGATTTTAAGT
>ERZ825137.1295-NODE-1295-length-32720-cov-17.149763_pt1 | contig 32720 bp, 21 predicted proteins | sample MGYA00519873_ERZ825137 | MGnify/ENA primary metagenome ERZ825137 (study PRJEB31778, sample SAMEA3449190) | human gut metagenome | biome: human gut; feature: human-associated habitat; material: faeces | place: United Kingdom | collected 2010/2012 ...
TGGTCCTTGTTCTGGTCCTTGTTCTGGTCCTTGTTCTGGTCCTTGTTCTGGTCCTTGTTCTGGTCCTTGTTCTGGTCCTTGTTCTGGTCCTTGTTCTGGTCCTTGTTCTGGTCCTGTTGTTTTTTCTTCTCTTCTTCCAATTTCTTCTTTAATTCTTCCAGCTGCCGGCGGTATTCGTCCAGGGATTGATCATAACGGAGCATTTCCTCCTTGTTGGCCGCTGCTCCTTCATGGGAACCATAGGCAGAGAGCGCGTCGTCGAAACGTTTGACGGCCTCCTTAACATGTTTTTTCGCAACGGGTATTTTTGCCAGCCGGGCGTCAATTTCCTTAATTTGGTCGTCAATGGAAGAGGGCCGGGCTTGCTGCTGTTCCCCTTCCGGCCTGGAGAAAGTCATGGTTTTGCGGGCCTGGGCGGCTTCCAGGTTGCCAAGGTTGAAGTGGGAATCCGCCTGGAGGACTGGTTTGGGAGAAAGGAGCGCCTGGGAGAAAGCTTCTGCGGCTTCTTTGGGGTTATCCGCTTTTTGTTCCAGGCATCCTTTGGCGAATTCCAAGGCCTGGCGTGTTTCTTCCGCCAGGTCGGGAACAGCGAGCATTTCATCAATGGATTTGACGGCTTCTTCCGTTTTTCCCGTCCGGATCAAATCCGTGACATTGTCCAGGGCGTGCGTGTCCGCCTGCGCTTCCGGGCCCAGCAGCCCAACGCAGAATAACGCCGCAACAGTCAGAGCTGTCATACCGCGGCGTCCGGAACGGCGGAAGGAGCGCCAGCGTGTTCCCGCCAGAAGGGTGAGGAGCAGGCAGATGAGGGCCGGAACGGCAAAGATGATATAGCGGTCATTCGGCACGCGGCGCACTTCTTCCTTGCCTTCCGTGGTATCCAGACGGTCCGCGATATCCTTGACGAAGCGGTTCAGCGCCGCTCCGTCGGAGAGTTGGACATATTGGCCTTCCGTTTGCCTGGCCAGGTATTGCAGGCTTTCCGGATTGAGCTTGGAGACGACGTGCTGGCCGCGACGGTCCCGGTACAGGCCGGAGGGGGATTGCTCATCCGGAATAGTGGTGCCGATGGTTGTGCCGATGCCCGCCGTCACGATGATAAGCTGGTGCTGCCGTGCGGCTTCCGCAGTCTTATAGGTGATGTTGACGGTGTCTTCCCCGTCACTGAGGATGACGAGGGCGTTTTTGGCGTCCGCTTCCTTGTCCCGTTTGAAGGTTTGAAGGGCCAGCCGCACAACGTTTTCCAGGTTGGTTCCCCCTTGGGAGACCCAGCCGAATTGAAGTTGTTCAATGGTTTCTTTTAATGCGTTATGGTCATGGGTAAGGGGCATGAGCAGGACGGCGTCCCCGGAGAAGATGATGATGCCGAAGTTGTCCCCCGGCAGGGCGTCCAGCAGGTCGTAAGCGGCGGTTTTCGCCCTTCCCAGGCGGGTCGGGGAGGCATCCTTGCTGAGCATGGAGCGGGAGCAGTCAATAGCAATGAGGATGTTGCGCGATTTGGGGATTTCCTTTACCTCCGTGTAGCCGTCCACCGGACGCGCCATGGAGAGGATGGCGAAGATGGACGCCAGCACGGCAAAAATGACGGGGAGCACCCGGTGCCAGGTGGCCGGAGCGTGAACCAGTTCCCGCCGGTATTCCGGCGAGACGAGCACTTCCCATTTTCTGGAACGGCGGCGCCACAGCCACCAGGCCGCCGCCGCGAGCAGGGCCGGGAGAATGAGCGCGTACAGAACGTTGGGATAAAGGAAAGTCATGACGGGTGAAGATCGTATTACGGGGCGGGGGTCGGTTTGAGCACTTGCAGGGAGAGGCCCAGAAGCGCCAGCGCGGCTCCCGTTACAAGGAAGTACATGAAGTATTCTTCAATGTGGCGGACGGTTTGCACTTTGGCTTCGCTTTTTTCCAGCTTGCCGATGGAGGTGAACGCTTTATTGAAGGAGGCCATATTGGTGGCCCGGAAGTGTTCTCCGCCCGTGAGCTGGGCTATTTTCCGCAGGGTGGGTTCGTCAAATTCACTTTGCACCACCATGCCGTTCGCCAGGGTTCCTTCTTCCGTGCCTACGGCAATGGTATAAATTTTGATACCCAGCTTGGCCGCGTTTTCCGCCGCTACCAGCGGGGATATCTGGCCGGAGTTGGAGGCGCCATCCGTCACCAGGATGATGATTTTTGATTTGGTGTCCTTACGGTCGTCCAGCCGGGTGGCCGCCGCCGCAATGGCGGAGCCGATGGCCGTGCCGTCCGCCTGGATCATGCGCGGATGGAAATCCCGGATGATGCTGTTGACCAGGGCGTGGTCCAGCGTGAGCGGACAGAAGGATTTTGTTTTTCCGGCAAATCCCACGATGCCGATGCGGTCGTCCGGACGGCTGTCAACAAATTGGGTGATGACGTGTTTGGCTGCTACCAGCCGGTTGATGGGCATTCGGTTGAGAACCATGTCCGGTGTTTCCATGGAGTAGGAAAGGTCAAAGGCGATCATGATGTCGATGCCGTTGACTGTCCGGAAGGTTTTGTCTTCCACGTGCTGGGGGCGCGCCAGGGCGATGGCGATGGCGGCAGCCGCCAGAACGAAGCAAAGGGCGCCTATTTTCCCAGCCAGGGATTGCGGCGCGCGCGCCAGGGAAGCGATGAAGCGTACGGTGGGGTAGGTGATGGAGCCTTCCGCCCCGCGCCTGCGGCGGAGGATGATGAGGCACAAGATGAAGGGTAAGGCATAAAGCCATTCAGGTTGTGCAAATTGGAAGTGTTCCGTCATGGTATGCTAGCGTTGGTTGGAGCGGGGTGAAGATTTTTTGACGACAAGGTCCGTTTCTTCCTTCGTCCGGTGGGCGTCCGCTTCTATATCATTGATGAGTTGGACCGTGGCGTCCGCCAATTCGTTGACCATGGAATCGTTTTCCGGGGTGTCCGGTTCATATTTGAGAGAAGCCATGCGGTCCAGCAGATCGCGCGTGGGGGCCTGGAGTTCGGAAGGCAGCGCGGTAAGCGCGTCCGCCCGGCGGTTGAATTCCTGCTGGGTTTCATATAGCGCCGGGTCTTTGGTTTCTCCTACCAGATATTTGCGGAGGATCAGGGAAAATTCCACGGCGGCCTGCCTGAGGGAGGGATGCGTGTTCCGGAGCATTGAGATGTCCCGGATAGCGGTTTCCGACGGGCTGAGCGGCGCGGCGGGGATGCGTCCCTTCCTGCGGATGAGCACAATGACGGCGATAGCAACGGCCAGAAGGATGGAGGCCAAAATAATCCAGATGCCCCACGCATCCCAAAAGCCCGCTTGGAAGTAGGCATCCGGGGATTGTGTTTCCATCAGGGAGGGAAACGCCGGCGGTTCCGGAATTGCCGTGGGTGGGGACTGAAAAGTGGCGGGGGTTGGCATGTCTGGCGGAGAAGAGGATTAGCGTGAAAATTTACGGGATCTTCTGGCAAAAAGGGCCCGGAGGGGAGGCATGAAGTTGTCCGTGGTCTGCAAGTCCAGGAAGTCGATGCCCAGGCGGCGGAAATCCTGCGTCCATTTCTCGCGGTGCAGATGCACGGCGTTGGCGTGGGTTTCCCGGACATCCTGACGGGAAAGGTTCAGGAACATGCTTTTGCCAGTTTCCGGATCTTTCAGGATGACGCGTCCGGCATCCGGCAGATGCAGTTCCATCGGGTCTGCGATGCGGATGGGGATGAAGTCATGCTTGAAGTTGATCTGCCCCAGGGCGGCTTTGTTGTTTTCGCCCCAGAAGTCACTGATCATAATGACCATGGCCGCTTTTTTCTGGGAAAGGACAAGTTGCCGTGCTACATCGGAAATGTTCTGGTCGGTTCCATCGTTTTTACTGGCTACGATTTCGCGGACGATGCGCAGGGTCTGCTTGACTCCCTTGGCCGGGGGGATGTAATGGGAGTGGCTGTTCCCGTAGATGAGGAGGCCGCATTTGTCTCCGCTCTGGGCAGCGCTGTAGGCGAGCACTGCCGCTACTTCCGCCGCATAGTCCAGTTTGGAGACGCGGGCCGCGGAGGAGGCGTAGTGCATGGAGCCGCTGACGTCCACCGCCAGAATGACGGCCTGTTCCCGTTCCTCCCGGAAACGGCGGACAAAAGGGGAGTTCATCCTGGCCGTTACCTTCCAGTCAATGAAGCGGGGGTCGTCTCCCGGCATGTATTCCCGGAAGTCGTCAAAGTCCAGCCCCTGTCCGCGGAAGCCGGACTGGTATTGCCCGGCGAAGTTTTCCGTGGCCAGATGCCTGGCGCGCAGTTCAATGCGGCGTACGCGCTTGAGAATGTCTGAGGCTTTATCCATGAAATGATTTTCCCTGTTTGGGTTCAATCAGGTTCCGGCAAGGCGCCCCTTGGGGCCTGAAGGATAAGGGCGGGCGCGGAAGCGTCCGCCTTCCTGCCGTCACGGCACGGGGACTTTCGTCAGGATGTGGTCGATGACGTCGTCCGTGGAAATGTTTTCCGCTTCAGCCTCATAAGAGAGCAGGATGCGGTGGCGCAGGATATCGTGGGCCAGGTCCTTGATGTCCTGTGGAGTGACGAAGGAACGATGGTGCATGAAGGCATTGGCGCGGGCCGCCAGAGCTAGGTTGATGGTAGCGCGGGGAGATGCCCCAGCGCGGATGAGACCGCGCAACTTCACGTCCACCGTTTCCGGGAAACGGGTGGCGCGCACCAGATCCACGATGTAGCCGCGCACGGCGTCGTCAATATAAATCTGGTTTACCAGGTCGCGGGAGGCCGCCACCTGTTCCGGCGTGGTGACCGGGGAGGTTTCCGGCGGTTTGGCGGAGCTGGCCATGAGGTCCAGCACCTGGAGTTCTTCTTCGCGCGTGGGGTAGGTGACCAGCACCTTGAAGAGGAAACGGTCAAGCTGGGCTTCCGGGAGCTGGTAGGTGCCCTCCTGGTCAATCGGGTTCTGCGTGGCAAGCACCAGGAAGGGGTCCGGCAGACGGTAGGTGGTTTCACCCAGGGTTACCTGGCGTTCCTGCATGGCTTCCAGCAGGGCGGATTGCACTTTGGCCGGGGCGCGGTTGATTTCATCCGCCAAAATGAGATTGGCGAAGATCGGGCCTTTTTTGGCTGTGAACTGCCTTTCTTCCGGATTATAGATCATTGTGCCCAGCAAATCCGCCGGAAGAAGATCCGGCGTAAACTGGATGCGGGCAAACTGTGCATGCAGCGTGCCCGCCATGGCTTTTACGGAGAGCGTCTTGGCAAGGCCGGGCACGCCTTCCAGCAGGACGTGGCCCTTGCAGAGGAGACTGAGGATTAGTCTGTCCACGAGCGCCTGCTGGCCGATGACCACCTTGCCGACTTCCGTTCTGAGAGCAGAAATCCACGATGAGTTCGCGGCGATAATTTCGTTGAATTCTCGGGTGTCCATGATTCTGATAGCGGGTGAGACAGTATGCCGGGCACTTACGTTGAAAAAATCCTATTATTTCCCAAGAGCAAATCCGGTTTTCAACAGGAGGTCTTCCCGGAAATGGGGAGCCATCATCTGAAAGCCCACGGGAAGTTCCATGCCGCTTTCCCTGACGGTTCCGCAGGGAATGGACATGGCGGGGAGGCCGGCCAGGTTGGCGGGGATCGTGTAGATGTCCGCCAGATAGGTCTGGAGGTGATCCAGCGCGGAATCTCCGATTTTGGGAGCGGGAGCGGGAGAGGTGGGGCCTACGATGATATCCGCCCTGGAAAAGGCTTCCGCGAAATCTCTGGCGACCAGGGAGCGGACTTTTTGAGCGCGGGAGTAGTAAGCGTCATAGTAACCGGAGCTGAGCACGTAGGTGCCCAGGATGATGCGGCGCTTGACTTCCGGCCCGAATCCCTCTTCACGGGTGCGTGAGAAGAGTTCCACCAGTCCGGCGGCGTCTTCCGCCCTCTTTCCGTAGCGCACGCCGTCAAACCGGGAGAGGTTGGAAGACGCTTCCGCGCAGGCGATGATATAGTAGGCGGCGACGACGGCATCCGCGTGGGGCAGGTTGACTTCCACCAGCTCCGCGCCCAGGCTTTCCAGCTGTTTGACGGTGTTTTGCACAGCCTCGGAAATGCCCGGATGGTTGCCGGAGGTAAAGTATTCAGAAGGGATGCCCACTTTCAGCCCTTTGACGTCACGGCCCAGCGCAGCTTCAAAGTCCGGCACGGGGCAGTTTGCGGATGTGGAGTCTTTACGGTCGTGTCCGGAGATGGCCTGGAGCAGGATGGCGGCGTCTTCCACTGTCCGGGTCATGGGGCCGATCTGGTCCAGGGAAGAGGCAAAGGCTACCAGTCCGTAGCGGGAAACGCGCCCGTAGGTAGGCTTGAGGCCCACGATGCCGCAGTGCCCGGCCGGCTGCCGGATGGAGCCGCCCGTGTCGGAACCGAGTGCGGCAATGGCAGTAGCGGATGCGACGGCGGCGGCAGAGCCGCTGGAGGAGCCGCCGGGAATGCGGTCCGGGGCTTCCGGGTTGCGCGTGATGCCGTAAGCGGAATTTTCTCCGCTGGCACCCATGGCGAATTCATCCATGTTCGTGCGGCCCAGCGGGATGCCGCCCGCCTCTTTCAGCAGGCGGATGGAGGTGGCGTCATAAGGAGCGACATAAGGGGAAAGAAGGCGGGAGGCGCAGCGCGTCGGCTGGCCCAGGACATTAATGTTGTCCTTCACGGCGATGGGGATGCCGGCCAGGGGGCTGGAAATATCCGCTCCGGCCGCGGCGTGGAGGGCTGCTTCACGGTCAAAGGAGATGTAGGCGTTGGTTGTCCGGTCCGCCTCAATGGCGTCCGCCGTCAGGTTGACCAGTTCGGCAGGGGAGAGTTCCTTGCGGCGCAGGCGGTCACGCCACTGGGCCAGGGTGCCTTGAATTTTTGACATGAGAAGGAAAGGGTAAAGACGGTTGAAAGGTGAAGGGAAAAGGAAGCGGGAGGATCAGGCGGATTCCACCACCTTGGGCGTGCGGAATTGCCCCTGGGACTGCTGGGGGGCATTGGAGAGGGCTTCTTCCTGGGTGAAGCCGGTTTCAGGAATGTCTTCGCGCATCACGTCCATTGCCGGGAGAGGATGGTTCATGGGGGCGATGCCCGTGACATCGTAGGATTCCAGCTTGGTGATATAGGCCAGGACTTTGTCCAGATCCTTGGAGAAGAGAGCTGTTTCTTCCTCCGTCAGGTCAATGCGTGCCAGCTTGGCAATGTAGGCTACGTCTATTTGGGGCGTGCTCATGGTGTAATGTAGAAAAGATGCGGAAAAGAAAGGGGGCTGCCTACTGTTGTTCCAGCAGGCGGACGATCCAGCAGAAGGAAACGGCGATGGCGCAGATCAGCAGGCCCAGCAGCATGAAGTTTTCTCGCAGTTCCCGCCTCATGTTGGTGGCGCGTCCGTCACGGGCCACTACGGCACGCAGTGCCCGGTTCTGGTTGCCCTCCCGAACGCGGTCGGGAGGCGGCATGGTATTGCGGTCCAGGCGCATGCGGGTCTGCTGGGACGGGCGTTTGAGAGAGGCTTCCAATTCCTGGATACGGCTCTCAATTTCCCGTGAGGCGCGATCCAGTTCTGCCAGTTCGGAGGAACGGCGTTTGGTTTTTCTTTTAATCATGATGCGGAAGGGCTGAAAATCCAGATGAAAAAGAGGATGATGAGGGCAATCAGGAGCAGGGGAAGATGGAAGGAAAGACCCTGGAGGAACTGGGTCATGAATTCACGGGAGCTGATGCGCACTTTGCTGGAGCGGCGTACCCCGGTGAGCACTTTGGTATGCTGCATGCGCGCGCACTGCTGGACGGCATCCGCGAATTCCTCCTCGCAGCGGTCAATGACCTGCTGGCCCTGGCTGATGAGGTTGTCCGTATTTTCAATAGGCCATTCATCCGGGCGCACGGTGCTGAGCATTTTCAGGCTGCGCGTCAGCGCCATGTGGATTTGTTCCAGTTCATTGCTTTCCTGGCGGAGGCTTTCCACCTCCCGGCCGATGAGGTCTGCGGCGTTGACCATGCGGTCGCCCAGCTCGTTCTGCTGGTCCATAAACCTGGCTTTGCGCATATGGCATTCTTCCAGGCGGCGGCGGGAGTTTTCCACTTCCTCCTTTTCCTTCCGCAATTGTTCCAGCCTCAGCTGGGCCTGTTCCATATCGGCGTCCACCTGGTCGTCTGCCTGGGAATTGTAACCGGGGTCGGCGTCCATGCGGCGGTATTGAGGGTGACTTGGTCTCATATGCGGAAAAAATAATGCGGGCCGGCGTAAGGGATTACAGCGTTTCCGGTCCTTTTTGCCGGAGCGGGGAATCCCTGCGCGTGCTATTATTTAACTTTCACAAAATAAATCAAGCCAAGAAGAAGACAGGGAAAGATTTTCCGGATGTGTTCCCGGCAGGGAATGCCGCCCTGTTTTTTCTTCCGGAGCCGTGCATTCCGGATATCCGGGGGGGGCGACAGGACGCTCCGCTTTCCCGCAAAGGAGGGGGAGGTGCGCTTTTTTTATGGTCAAGGGCATGGATTTGCTGGTATGTAGGAAGCATGCAGTCTGACACGGTAGAATGTAAGCCGACCATGTGGTTTACCGGCAGGGCGGTTATCATGGCTCTCATGTTTCTGGGGTTCGGAGTGTATTTTTATTATGATGCTTCCATCGGATACCCTCAAAAAAACCTGGAGTTTTTCATGCACAAGGCGTTCGTGGACGCTGGAGCCGTGTTTGACCGTGAGGTGAGCGGGAAAGGGGCGTCCGCGGAGGACTGGGAGCGCATTGTTCTGGCGCGCACTGTGGATTTTCCGGAGGGCTACGAAATTCCTTCCGACGTGAATCGGAACGCGGTGCCGTGGCCTGACATTTTGGCGGATTACAGTCTGATGTCCACCCCCGGCAAGGGCTGGAGCGCTGCGTGGCAATCTTATTCCGGGGAAAAGCGCTATCCCATCAAGCCGGTGGACCACCCGTATGACGCCTCCAAAATTTTTGAACAGTGGGTGGCCGGGTGCATTTGCCTGGCGCTTGCCATGGTGGCTCTGTTTTTCCTGGTGAGAACGCGCGGCAGGAAAATGTCCCTGAACGGGAAAGAGGTGACGGCCGCCGGCGTGGCTTTCCGCGTGGATGACATTGCCCGTCTGGATTTGCGCAGATGGAAACTGAAGGGACTGGCCATAGCGACGCTGAAACCGGAATGCGGAGGAGCCCGAATCAGGCTGGACGGCCTGACTTACGGCGGCTTCCGGAAGGAGGATTCTCCCCATAACGCGGAAGATTTCATGAAGGCTCTTCTGTCTCTCTACAGAGGAGAAATAGTGGATTATGAAGAAATTCCTGATGCCGGCGGGCCGCCTGCCCGGCAGGAGGACGAGGAACGTGCCGTATGAGCGAATCCCTTCCACCGGAAAAGGGCGCCAATGACCGTGCGTTCGGCGTCGCCTGCTGGACGCTGGGTGGGCTGGCGTTTGTTCTGTTGCTGATGGTGGGCGTTTCTTTCAGCCTGTCTGTCCGTACCGTGGTGGTGGAAAAAGTGGTGGAGAAGCCTGTTCCCGTTCCGGCACGGGAGAAGCCGGAGCGTTCGGCCGGAGTCGTTGAGGATGGGGCGGCTGAGGAGACAGTGCATATGGCGGATGTTCCGGTATCCCCTTCTGAAAAGCCCCGTTCTGTGGAAGAAATGCTCCGGGAAGCCGATTTGTCAGATCCGGCTGCCGATTCTGTACCGGTGGCCGCGGCCGTTGCGGGAGGGGGGGACTCCGCTAGCGGGGCATCCCTTCCTGCTGAGGATCCGGACGAGGTCATGCCCCCCATGACGGAGGAAGTGGCGGAGCTTGTCAAGGCGGCTCGTTACGCCCAGATTGAAGGTGACCTCAAAATAGCGGTCGTGAAGTTGGAGCAGGCCATGAGGCTGGAACCGGATAATCCGGTGGTGCTTTATTATTATGGACTTACCTATGAATGGCTGAGGAATGCGGATAAGTCACGGGAGTTTTTTCTGAAAGTATATACCCAGCGTGAGAAGGCGGGGAAATATTTTGCGCGTGCGGCGCGGCACCTCCAGGCCGGCTTTTCCAGCCCGGCGGATTTGCGGGGGGATATGTCCTTCGGCACTATTCTGGAATACCGGGATCCGGAATGCCCCGCCGGGGAGCGCGTCAAGCTGATGGTTCCTATTCTGATGAAGGATGGCCTGAATGTCAGGCCGGAGGATCTGCGCGTCATTGTCCAGTTTTTTGACAAAGTCAATGGGAAGAAAGTGGAAAAGACGCATGCGCCCGAACCTTCTTCCCGGTGCGTTACGGAACCCGCGGATTGGGCGGACGGTGAGGAAATCATGGAAATAACCTACTACATGCCTCCCCTGACGGAAGAAGAGACGATTGCTTATGGAAGCCTGAAATATTACGGATATACCGCTAAATTGTATTACAAGGGGGAACCGATGGATTGCCATGCTTCCCCTCCCGTGCTATTTTTACTGGAACAGATGAACCAGAGTTCCCCTTCCGGACTGCCCGAGATTTATGACGGCGGTTTGCTTCCTCCTGTAGAGGCGGCTCCGGTTTCTGAGTCTTATGAATCTCTTTTGCCTCCCTGATGCCTGATTTGTCCAATGTTTGATCTTCCCCACAACTTTGGCGATTACACGCTGGTGGCATTTATTGGCCGCACGCGCGGAGGAATTCTTTATCAGGCCATCCAGCAGGGCATGGACCGTTCCGTGTTTCTGGAGTTGCTGGATCCGGACAATCCGGAGGGGGTGGGCGTGGAGGATTTTCTGATGAAGGCCCGCACGCGCGCCGCCATTAATGCTCCGGTGCTGGGCACCGTCTATGAAGCGTCCCAGGCCCAGGGATACTGGTTCGTCACCAGCGAACAGCTGGGAGGCTCATCCCTCCAGTCCATGCTGGACCGCGGGCAGACCCTGTCCATGAAGGATTTGCTGAAGGTGATTGAAACGGTCGGCAACGTGTGCGGCAGGTATGAGCGTCTGCGGACCGCTTTCAATATCATGGAGCCGCGTCACATTTTCCTGGATGACAAGTCTGCCGTGCGGCTGATGAATACGGCCGTGCCCGGTGACTTTCACGAAGAAACATCCCGCGACCAGATGAAGCGCCTGGGCATCGGCCTGCCTCTTCTGGTGACTCCGGATGTGCCCGGAACCACGCGGATGCGCACCCTGCTGGAATGGATGAGAGAAGGGCAGAACGGAAAGCCGATGCAATGGGACCAGGTTATGGAGCTGGTTGCTGCGGTCCGCGAACAGCTGGGGCTTTCCCCTCGGGTTACCACCCACCGCTATACCGTCCCCGTGGAATCCCGCAGAAAAGCCGGAAAAAAGCTGCTTTGGGCCGGAATGGGCCTGCTGGGCGTGGGGATAGCCGCGGCTGCCGTTCTTCTTTTATTCCCCCGGGAGAAGGAAACCGTATCCCGTCCCCATGTTCCGGCTCCTAAACATTATCCGGATTTTTCCTCCAGCGATCATACGGAAGTCCGCGTAACTCTTCCCGGAGGAGGGGAACTGATTGTGGGAGCCCATGAAATTACCCTGGAATCCTACCGCCTGTTTTTGGACCAGTGGGCACGCCTCACTCCGGAGCTGAGGGAGGAATATTCCCACCCGGACCAGCCGGACAAGAGGACTGCCTCCCATATTCCCCAGGACTGGGAGGCTATGTGGAAGGCGGCTTCCACGCCGGGAGGCAAATGGAAAGGCAGGAAAATAACACCCCGCTCTCCCGTCGTCAACGTCACTTTCTGGGATGCCTGGGCGTATGCGAGCTGGAAGCCCGTGGCCCCCGGAGAACCGCGCTACCGCCTGCCCGAGCGCGGGGAGTGGATGGCTCTGGGGAATATGCTGGAAACGGGTGAGAAGGGGGACAGGACGCTGGTGATTGACAGATACAGCAATGATCATGATTTAAAGACCGGCGTGTGCGGCATGGCTTCCGGCGTGATGGAATGGACTTCTTCCATGGAAAAGGATCCTGCGCGCGTGAAAGAGCCTCCGGGGCCGGTGGCCTGCGGCGGAGACTGGAGGCAGCCCGGCATCTCCAACCGGGTGGAATACCTGCGCTCCCGCGGTGAAAGCCGGGACAACCTGGGATTCAGAATCGTGCGGAATGTCCGCTGACCCGTTTAACGACAATACTTAACATATCAATACCATGAAACATATCCTTGCAATGCTGCTGGCCCTTCTGGGGGCGTCCGGGGCCCTGGCCCAGATTTACGTGAAAGTAGTCCCGGAAAAGAAGACGTTCCTCAGCGGGGAAGCCATGTACATGAGGCTGACCATTACCAACAATTCCGGCGTGCCGGTGGAGCTGAAAAGCCGGGAATATTCCTCCTGGCTGGATATCCATGTGGAGCATTCCACTGCGGGGGCGGAACTCCCCCAGTCCAAATTTGCCCTGTTTCCGCCTCTCAAGGTTCCTGCCGGCATGAGCGTTTCCCGCAAGATTGACCTGCGCCATTTCTATGACTTGTCCCGTGAGGGCAACTACCATGTGCAGGCCGTTGTAAAAATGCCCAACCAGAAGGACATGTTTGCTTCCCAGAAATCCCTGTTTGCCGTCCGGACGGGAACACCCATGTGGTCCCAGACCGTGGCTATTCCGGCCAGTGCCAAGCGGTGCACTTTTTCCATTTGCACTATTGCCGTGCGGGGAATCCAGAAATTGTATGTGCAGACGAAGGATCCGGATACGGGAGTGGCCTACAATGCCGTGTGCATCGGTGACTGGCTGGGGACCACGCGTCCGCAGTGCATGGTGGACGGCAAGGCGAATGTCCATGTCTTTTTCCCAACTACCCCCATGCTGAGCGCGTATTCCCGCATCAATTACCGGGGAACCATGGAAAAGCTGCAGTACTATAAAAAGGTGGTGGGAGCCCCCTCCATGGTCTTTCTCCCGGACGGAAGCGTACGTGTGACGGGAGCCGTCCATTATGATCCTACCGTGAAGCCCAAGACGGTGCCGGATGCCGCTGATGTTCCCGGCATGTGAATCCGTCCTGTTTCGCCGGATGCCACGCAGGGGAAAAGGAAAGGCAAACGTACTGCTTCTTCCGTACCGGGAAAATAAGATGTTCCGGTATTTTCCTGAGCTATTTTCCCGGCTGGGGAGTGTTTTTCAGGATGTTTTGCACGCTTTTCTGCACAACGCTGATGGGCAGGGCGTAATTTTCCGCCCGGTTCACTCTGGCGATGTTCATGCCGATGAGTTCCCCCTTGAGATTGAGCAGCGGGCCACCCATCAGCGTGTACCGGGAAGGGGTGTCATGCTGGAGGACCATAGGGAAATCATCCCTGCGTTTGCTGAACCCGCCGCTGATCAGGTCATTGGAATCCTCAGGAGCGTTTCCTCCCAGGGCCTGGCGTCTGGAACCCAGCGTGATGGTGTAGGATAACCTTTTATCCTTGCGTTTGACTTTCAGTGTCACTCTTTCTCCAACTTTTTTCCTGGACAGAATGGGGGAAACGGCATCCAGAGCAGTAACGGGCGTGCCGTCCACCGCCAGAATCTCATCTCCGGCCTTGGCTCCGGCCTGGGCGGCGGGGCCGTCCTTGGTAACTTCCTGAATGGTACAGGGGGTGCCGAAAACGACGCCCAGGTAGGCGGTGTCTCCGTTCGGGATAGGGCGCTGCTCCGCGCTAAGGGTTCCCAGCTGGGGCCGTCTGGACGTACGGGTAGTGGAGCCGTTACTGACTACCAGGGTTCCCATGGCGGCATCATTGCTGACGGGGCCGGGAGCGTGCAGCCCGGCGGCTTCCACTTTCACTACTGCGATGTCTGTGGACGGGTCCGAGCCAATTTCCCTGAACTGCCCATATTTGGAAGAACCTACCCGGATGGTCAGATCCCTGTAAGAATGGAGTTCCGAGGCTTTGGTGGCGATGTAGCCGTCCGGGCTCAGCACAATGCCGTAAATCACAACATCGTGACCGGAAAAGAAAACTGCGCTCAAGTCCTGAAGACGTTCGCGGATGGGCTCGATAGTTTTCAGAACGGCTTTCCCGTTGATTCTCTGTTCAAAATCCAGGCTTCCGTTATTTCCTTCCGCCAGAGCGGGGTGGAACAGGGCGAAAACCAGGGGAGACAGGCAGACGCAGAAAGGAAATTTCATGATGGCTGAGTGGAGAATGGCTGGCTGTCCTGTTCCGGTGGCGGCGTCAGGGAGGTCTTTCCTTCCGCTGTCTCCTCCGTCAGAGCGTCGAAATCTTTCATGGGCACGTGCAGATTGTCTTCCAGACCGGAACCGACTCTGCTGTGAATGCCAATCAGCTTTCCATCCAGGTTGAAAAGAGGGCCGCCGGAATCACCGCGAATCAACTTGCAGTCCGTCTGAATGACGCCGTTCTTGAGGGAAACCACCCTCCCCAGGCGCACCATCGGGCCGCGTTTCCGGTCCAGCCCCCCGCCGTGCCCCAGCGCGAACACCCAGTCCCCCACACGAGGCATTTTTTCCGCTTTTTCCACGCAGGGCAGTTTTTTGTTCAATTGGGATGTGATTTTGGCCATGCCGGCGTCCGAATTGCTGTTTTGCGCCGTGGTTTTTCCCGGAAGGCGCGTTCCATCCGGCAGGATGATTTTGAGCGTGGTTCCTTTCTTGTCCACAACGTGGGCCGCTGAAAAGACCAGGCCTTTTTCCGAAACCAGGATACCGGAGCCGCTGCCGTTGTTTAATTCAATGCAGACCAGGGCGGGAAGCACCCGGGGAAGCATTTGCTGAAGCTGGCGTTCAATCCGCTGCAAATCTTCTACGGATTGCGGGGTGGAAGCCAGAAGACCGGCTCCATCAGCGGACTGAGCCGGCACTGGCGGGGCCAGCAGCGCCGTGCCGCAGAGAATAGCGGAAAAACAGGGATTCCGGAGAGCCGGGGTCATGATTGCCGGTGATTATTGCCCAGAGACGGAAGTTTCCGTCTTCTGCTGCTGGTCCTCCTGTCCGCCGCCCACCAGGGAATCGTGGTAATACACGCCGATAAACAGGCCTGCCAGCGTAATAAGGGTGATGAGGAGCTCTTTCATGCCGTCACAGCATAGAATGTGTATTCGCGTCTGACGAGAGAATTTCATTGATAAGCCGCATTTTGATGCAGTTCGGCAGAACGGGGATGAATGCGGCTGAGAAAATAGCCAAAATAAAGGTTGCTTTTTCCCGTGATAGGCGTATAAATCCCTCAGCGGCCGTTTCCGGTTCGCTGGCTCATTTCAAGCGGATGTAGCTCAGGGGTAGAGCGCAACCTTGCCAAGGTTGATGTCGTGGGTTCGAATCCCATCATCCGCTCCAAAAGTTTCTGTAAGAAAACCTACGCAAACCTTGATATTGCTAGGGATTATGAATAAAGTACGCGTAAGTTTTCTTACGTAAACCATATTACAAAACCCTTACAGGAAATATTACAGGTATGAGCAAGCCTTTTTACAAGGGGCGTCTGTCCATTAACAAGGAAAAATCCTCCCCCTACTGGATGGTGACGTTTCAGGGGCCGGACGGCAAGATGAAACGGCGTTCCACGAAAGTTCCTGTGAATGGCGGAGAATTTGAAGGAGACCGCATCACGGCCAAGCTGGCGGAACGGCTCGCCTACCAGCGGGGCGTGCAGATAGCCTGCGCGGAGGCGGAAGAATACCAAGCGCACAATAATGTTTCCGTGCGTGCCTGGTGCGAAGATTATGTGAGGCGCAAGGCGGCGCTGGTGTCGGAAGATACGGCGCGGAACGCCAGGACGGCCTACAAGCATTTTTACGCTTATCTTGGGACGCGGGCTGACGCCCCGCTGCGTCTGATCACCAAGGCGGACATCAAGGGCTTTGTGGCGGCCCGCCGGGAAGAAGTCAGGCAAAAGACGGTAGCCAAAGACCTGGCCGCCCTTTCCCAGGCATTCGCGGACGCCGTGGATGCGGAAGTAATTGACCGCAATCCGTGCGCCGGCGTTTCCATTCCCCCGGACCGCGCGGGCGAGAAGCTGCACAAGGAAGCGTTCACTATTGACGAGATCCGCTACATGATTGAGCATTTTCCGCCCCTGTGGAGTTCCGCGGTGCGCTGCTCGTTTGAGACCTTTGGCCAGCGGTTGGGGGACATTTTGAGGTTGAATTGGAATCAGTTTGACTGGGAACGCCGCGTTGTGCGCTTTGACACCGTTACCAGTGGGCGCTTGCCCGCTGGAAGGAAGCCGGGGAACCGGCGGACGCATTGCTTCACGCGCCCCTGCTGGCCCTGGGGGATGGGGCTTCCGCCCAGTTCGGGTTGTTATTGAGAACGCACGGTATCGGCGTGGTGCATGGAGCGGCCGGCGGCCGCAGACGGAGGATGAACAGCAAGTCCTTCCACAGCATTCGGGCGACGGCCGCCACGTTGTTGCAGGCATCAGGCGTATCGCAGGGGCTGGCCATGGAGCTGGTGGGGCATGATTCTTCCGCCGTGCATAGCGTGTACATCCGCCCTTCCGCGGATCAGCTGCGCTCCGCCGCGGAGTCCCTGCCGGAGTTGTAAGGTTTCCGGCTGTGTGACACCGTCACGCTTTCTTTGATGCAGTTGTCTTGCCATGCTTTCAGGCATGGACAGGCATACCGTGTTTACTCTGGCCCTTCAGCTGCTTGGGGCGCAGGAGTATAAGGAGGATTCTCCTACGCAGCATCCGTGCGACGTATGGTTCAATCCCGTATTGCGGACGGCGTGCGTCCGTTTTAATTGGACGTTTCTGGCGCGCGAAACGGTGCTGAAACGCAGAAAGGATGCCGCGGTGGCTCCGGGTGTGGCCTTGTTTCCTTACCCGGACGGATGCCTGAAGATTACCCGCATGAGGACGGAGGACGGGGCGGATGTGCGCCTTCCCCGGTTACAGGCGGAAGGCATTTTGGTGGATGAGGACGAGTGCCCGGAGACGTTGCGGGTGAATTACCAGAGCGATCTTGTGGCTCTGGGAGGGACGTTGCCGGATCATGCGCCGGAGTTTTGCGACGCGGTGGTGTGTCTGCTGGCCAGCCGGGTGTGTATGGCGCTGACGAGTAATGCCAGGCTCCAGCAGGCGCTGGAGGAACGGGCCCAGATGGCTTTCCTGTCAGCGATTGCCACTGACCGGCAGCAGGACGGCAGCAAGGCGATTGATCCGATTACGCGCATCACGAGGCAGAATATTTTTAGAAGGAGACGCTGATATGGGATTTATGAAGCCTATGCTTTCCGCAAGCGTGACGGCCAGCGGATATGACGCCAGAAAGAAGCAGACTCTGGCCCACGGACAAGCGGCCAGGAACCGCGCCTACAGCCAGGCCAACGGGGTGGAACAGGCGGCGCGCGCCAATGCGCTGGTGGAGGGCGCCAATATGATGACGATGCGGGGCAATCAGCGCCGGGCGGTTGGAGCTGCCAGGGCCCAGGCGGCGGGCAGCGGGTTTACCAGCGAGGGGACGGGGGCGGCGACTGCCGACGCGGTGAACAGTCTTTACGAGAAGCGGATTGCCGACATGGCTTATGAGTCCAGCACGGGGTCTGTCAATGCGGTAAATCAGGCGATCGGTCTGCGCCGGCAGGGGGATGAGGCAATGAGGGCCGCAGAGGCGGAGGCTGCGCAATACCGCAGCATGGCCAGGGGAACGCGCATGGGGATGTGGTTGAGTAGTGCCGGCGCTTTGGCCGGAGCGATTGACGGGGGGCTGGATGCTTATAACGATGCCCGGGAATGGAATGAGCGCCCGGATGTCCAGAGCGGAGAGGTGAAGCCCGCGAGCGTTTGGAAAGATACGACGATGGGAACCATGAATGGGATGGGCTGGGGCAGTTCCGCCGCGAATGCGTTCAATCCGTATATGTCTTCCTTCACGTCCCAGGGGTGGGAAAAGAGTTTTTTGAAAGCGCTTGGTTATGGACAGAGATGAGAGCTTGATTAACGGGCCGGGGGTGCAGCCTCCGGCGAGTGTGAATGTTCCGGTTCCGCGCGACGTGACCGGGGATGTCTTGCGCCGGGGAGTAGCCCAGGTGGGTCAGAATATCGACGGGATGTGCCGGGAGATGGTGGAAACGGAGGATTCCACGAAGCAGTTCGAACAGGAACGGATCCTGATACAGACGCAGGACGAGGTGGGCAGTGAAGCCAGGAGGCGGCTGCAGCTTCCCGACGGGGATCCTGATGCGTTTTTCGATGAGAGGGGGAATTTCAGCAAGAAGGCGTTAAAGAATTTTGCGTCTCCTTATTTGAAGAGGCTTCAGGGGATAGGCAGCGGGATTCTGAATCCTGACCTTGCCCGGAAGATGCGCTTCAAGGCAGCTGTCGCCGGGGACAAGATGTTGAATGATTTGTTTGACAGCGGCAAGGAGGTGGCGAGGAAGAAGCAGGAAACGGCCTTGAATTCCAGTTTGAAACTGGCCGAAGAAACGAATAATTGGGGCTGGTATGAAGATCTTGTTCATGAAGGTGTAAGAGCAGGAGCTATTGATTCTGCTAAAGGAAATTTGTTGTTGTTTAGAGGGAAGAAGATGGCTTCCCGCCATCATTTTGAGAACCTGGCCGCGACTAACCCGGATCTTGCCGCCGATATGATTAACCGCGGGGAGCTGGACGGGTATTTTTCCGCTGCCGAACAGGATGAGATGATGCGTTCTTTGCGGCGCCAGGACGACAACAGGCTTACGGAGGTAGTCGAGCAGACGGCTTCCCGTCCTAAGTCAAAGAACGACAGGCAGGCCGTGACGAATGCTTTGCTGTCCGGTCCCGTCTATCAGGAAGAATTGGGGTTTCATGCGGTTTATGAGCGCGACGGGGATTACAGCGCCTGCGCTCCGCAGATTGATTCTTTCATTTACCGGGTTGCGGATATGGTGAGGGCTGGAGAAGAAGGGCCGGATTTGGCGAGCAAGAAGGAAAATGTGATCCTTCTGTGCAAGCGTTACGCGAAGTCAGCCGAGTTCCAGAAAGACATTTTGAACCGCATGGATAAGTGGGCGGGGAGAAAATCAGATGTTCCGATGCTTAAAGTGAGTGATCGTTTCCAGAACATGAGCGGCATGAAGCTGTACAGGCAGAGTGATTATAATAATTCAGTGGGAATGATGCACAAGGAATCCGAAGCGGCTTATGCTTTATACAAGCAAAGTGCTATAGCTTCCGGTCAAAATGCCGAAAGCAAGGATGAATGGATGAAAAAAGACAAGAAGGAGCGTCTGGCTTCTCTTGAGAAAAATCTTGCTGCCAATACCGAAAAGGTTGTGCGCGAAAGGTTTGAGGCGTGGTTCGAAGGGTATAAGAGCAGTCATAATGATAAGGATCCTTCCTCTGCTATTCAGGAGGATATGCTTGAAGCGATCTTGAGAAATGTAACAGGTCGGCCCGATTTGATGACGGTTAAATACGGGCATACATTGGATGAAGAAAGACAAAGAGTCTCTACAACATGGAAGATGGAGGACGACGAACGGCTTAATGCTGGCCCCAAATTATTGAGTGAAGGGGAGAAGTAGACGCTGCGCCGGAAGGATATGTTGCGCAAGCCGGTTACGTTCCCTGCCATGGTTTCCGTAGATACCGTGAATACGAACGCGCCCGCCGGCATTCTTCTGCCGGAGAGCATGAGGCAGCGGTTTGGCGACGACGTTTCCGGACTGGCCGCCCTGGTTCCTTCTTCCTCTTCTTCCCGCCGCGGGAAGCCCCTGCCCGTGGTGGGCTACACCAGAGGGAGTTCCCCCCAGCTTACCCTGTCCGGCGCCAGCAAGCTGCGGATGACGTTTTCTTCCAAGATGGATACGAATGTGACGATTTCCCCTGCCAGCCCGGAAATGAGGGAGTTTTTCAAAAAGGAATATCCGGGAAGCCAGGATTGGAAGCAGGATGCCGGAGAGTCCAGGGTGCCTGCCGCCAAGCTGGGGGGGCTGGGACAGTACAGCCAGGCTTTTTATGATGCGGGAAGGAAGTACGGCGTGGATCCGAAGCTGTTGATGGCTATTGCCATGCACGAGACCGGCAAGGGAACGAGCGCCGCTTTCCTGCGCAAGAATAACGCCATGGGCATCAGCCCGAATGGAGGGGGACCGCGCGCTTTTTCCTCCGTGGAAGAGAGCATTAATTACGCCGCCCGCCTGTTGAGGAAGCATTATCTGGACCAGGGGTTGACGACGATTGCCGCCATTGGCGGGAAGTACGCTCCGGCAGGAGCCGGGAATGATCCACGCGGATTGAATAAGCATTGGGTCAACGGCGTAAGCAAGTATTACAAATCATTTTAACATTGAACATATTATAAATATTTTTCACTATGAACGACAATTTTTCCTTTGATGGGGCCGCCGCTGCGGACATGCCTCTGGACCTCTCTTCCTCTTCCATGCCGGAGGTCGAGGCTGCCACCGGATTTCACCTGCCGGAGATGACGCCGGCGCAGGAACAGGCGAAGGCGGATTCTCCAAAGCTGGTTGACGAATGGCGGCAGGATGTCCAGATGCTTGACGACGGCGGATTGAATGGGCTGGAAGAACGCGCCGGTCTTGAAGCCGGGGTTTCCCTGGATGCCGAAGCGGCGGAGGAAGAAGGTTCCGAATCCTTCAATCCCCAGTTGGGGGATATGGATTCCGTGCGCCGCAAGGGGTCCATGTTAATGAAGGGTGTGGAGGAACGGAAACGAGAACAGGCGCGCGACCGGCAGAACATGGTCATGAACCTGCTGCGCGCAGGCAGAAACGATCAGGAAGCGTTGAAGCGTATTGCTGAACGTTGGGGCGAAGATGCTGTTTCCCGCCTTGAATCAGCTAATGAGGAAGAGCGTTCCTACATGCTGGGCATGCGTTTGGCGGAAGTCCTGGGGGATGGAGATAGTGATGTTGGATTTCAGATTTACAAGAATACTCATGATTTGTGGGGCAAGGGCATTGTCTCCCCGGAACAGGTGTGGAAGGATTTCAGGGAACGCGGCAAGGATATTGTGGAGAGGGAAGACCGCCAGCGCGTGGAGCGTGAACGCAGGATCAGCGATCTTAATGGAGTGGTGAGCCGTTACGTGAGCGGAGAGCAGGATTCTCTTTCCGCCGATGAGCGAATGGCGTTGTTTCATGCCGGGGTGAGTGTGGCGAGCATGGAGAAGGCCAGGCGCGGAGTACGCCTCATGGAAGCGTTTGAGCAGGATTCCAGGCTGTATCATGATGACATTGCCGATGATTTGTTTGGCATCATCGGGAATGATGACGATGCCTTGATGATGCTTTGCAATTTGTTGAGAAACAGATCCAGGAGCACGGCCCATGACCGGCTGGGCATGGGCGGCGCGGAAAAGAGGGCGGATGAGGCGTACCAGGAGGTGATGGAGAATTCCAATCCGATGGTAGTAGCCATGGCGGGACCACAGATTCAGAACGCTAAGATGGCTTCCGGCTTGTTCATGACCGGCAAGGTGGCTGGGGTGAAGACGAAGCGTTCCTTGGAAAGGGCGTTGCAGAATATGCGTTCCCATGAGGATGCCCGGATGAAAGCGGCGGCTTTACAGGTATCCGTTGCCAAGGCCCGGCAGATGGGACTGTCCGACGCGGAAGCTTTTGAGCTGGCTGGAGTCCAGGAGCAGGAGCGCCGCGAATTGCAGCAAAAGCGCAGCAGGATTTTTTCCGCCCTGACTACCGCTCTTGAGGGAGGGGAAGATGATTACTTTTCCAGCGACGAGGCTTCCTCTTTAAGCAAGGTGGGCTACCACCTGGGCAGCATGACGGGGGACACGGCGCCCTGGTTTCTTCCTTACGCCGGGCCGCTCATTGGACTGAATACGTCCATGCAAAGGCGGCGTGAAGAAGGGTACATGCTGGGGCTGGACGTGGACGAGATTGAGAAGCGCGCTTTCTGGTTCGGGGCGGCGGATGCGGCGGAGGAAATGATCGGGTTTCACGGGTTGTTCAGGGCAACGCCTCTTTACAAGGGAGTCCGAAAGCTGCTCCGAACCAAGAAGGGGGCCGGAGTGAGGGCGCAGGTTTCCGGCAGTCCGGCGGCCCAGTATGCGTTGCAAGGGGTGGTCGGGACGGTGGAAGAAGGCATTTTGGAACCCACGGCCGGCTATTTAATGAGATCGACCATCAATCCCATGCTGGATGATGAGCGCGGCAAGCAGACATGGGATCAATACGCCAGTGAGCTTTCCCAGATGACTTCCGGGGAACAGGGGCTTGCCCTGCTGGCGTTCAGTTTTGGATTGTCCGGATTGAATTATTCCCAGTTGAGCCGGGCCGCCAGGGAGTTCAGGCTTTCCCTGAAGAATTATGAAGCGTTGGGAGGCACGGCCCAGGGGTATCTGGAGGCCAGGGAGGAAAAGACCGCCGAAGGTTTTTTGAATAAGGCTCTTTCCAATTTGCATGATTCCTGGATGGAGGATCCGCAGTCTTCCCTGGAGCGGGCGAGCGCGGCTGCCGGAGAACGCCTTTCCGGCGAACGCATTGAGTCTTTGAGGGAGCTGGACGCGTGGAGGGCTGCCGAGGATGCCGGCATGGTGCCGCGGGTGGAGCCGGCGGAACAGGAGGGGATGTTCCGGGTGTATGCTCCAGCGCGCAGCACGAAAGCGCCGCGGGAGGATGCTTCCGTCTCCAGAGAGGGGCAGGAAGAGAACGCCCCTTCTTACACGCTGATGGACGGCGAGCAGATGACGGCTTATTTACAGGCGTTTGTGAGCGAGCAGGTGGAGAGTGACATCCTCTACACGCAACATTTGCTGGCCGGGGACGTGACGGTGAGCCAGGCCCTGGCCCAGGGGCGTTTTGACGCGGCGGAGGTGATTACGCGCACAGTGACGGATGAACAGACAGGGGCCGAACGGGTGGTGATTGCCCCGGAGACGCTGGGGCAGATGAAGGCCCGCGCGGATATGGCGATGGCCGCTATCCGCGCCCTGGAGGCGGAGGGTGTGAGTTATGAGGATGCCGCCGCCCGCATGGATGCCTCGTTGAGCGAGCATCTTCCGCTGGGAACTCTTGTGAAGACATGGGAGGAAGCCCAGGAACGCATCAGGACGGAACAGGCCCGCACCCCAGAGTTCAAGGTTCCGGCCATGGATGCCCCGTTTTCCAACGCTTATGTGACGAAGGTCCGCCGGGGAGATACGTTCCGCCGGGTGTTGAGGTATGCCCGCGGGAATGCGACGGTGGAGGATTTGATGGAGGAAGCGATGGAACAGGCTGTCATCTCCTGGCAGGCGGAGCAGGGTTTGACCTGGGGCGAGTTCGGCGCGATGCTCCAGGAGGCGCAGAGGGCGATGAATGATTTGTTCCCGGAGGCGCGGGGGGAGGAGATGCAGTTTATTCACCTGGACGCCGGGAAGCCGGTGACGGGTCATGACGCGATTGAGGCGTTTTCCAAGATCGGGCGTTCCCGCTGGCTGGCGGACGCGGTGAATCATCCTTCCCTGCCCTCCTGGCTGCGGAAGCTGCTGAATCACCTGGTGAAGTTCCTGGGGGCTTTCAAGGCGCGCGTGGAGCTGGGCGAGATGGTGCGCCAGGCGGAGGAACAGGGCGTGTTTACCCTGCCGGTGCGCCAGGCGCTGGCGGTGATGCTGGATGCGGGGAATGCCCTGTACCGGGACCAGCAGGGGGATTTGATGGAGTTGTCCATGGAGCGCGCCAGAGCGCAGGCGGAGCTGGACGCGATGTTTGGCGCGGGCGTGGCGACGGAGGCCCGGACGCTGGAGGATGAGCTGGCGGAGAGCAGGAAGGAGGATGAGGAGCGCCGGAAGGAGGCCGAGGATGAGGCGCGGGCGCCGGAGAATTCCCCGGAGGCGCAGGAGGCGCGGCGCGAGCGGGAGCAGGCCCGCGTGGAGGCGCTGGGCGAGCCGGATGGGTCAGGCGTGTTTAACGGGGCGTTTATTGAGGTTCAGGAGGGGGTGCGCCTTGGGTTTATTGATAAAAATAAGCTGACGCTTTGCCCGGATGTGCCCCAGTTTAAGCAGGGCGCGGATGAGCAGACCGGGGTGGTGAATCCGATTGTGGGGGCGTGGCAGCGCAACGCCGCGCCGATTTCCGTGTGGCGGCGGGAGGATGGTTCGTTACAGGTGATTAGCGGACGGCACCGTTTTAACGCCTGCACGGATGAGGATATTAATTGCACGGTGTATGATGAGGCGGCCGGGTTTGATTTGGATTGGGCGCAGACGCATGACGTGGAGAATAATATCCGGGACGGGCAGGCTTCCCTGTTTGAGATTGCCCGGTACGTGAGCCAGAAAGGGTTGACGAAGGAGGAGGCTGTGGAGAGGGGGATTTTCCGCAAGGGGCAGTCCCGGCGCGGGGTGGAGTTGGGCATGTACGGCTGTTCCGATTTGCTGGACGCGCTGGGCAATGAGCTGGTTTCCCCGGATGACGCCTGGCGCGTGGCGATGGCGTTCCGCAATCAGACCGAGGTGCAGCGGGCCGGGCTGCGGGCCCTGATGGAGGGGAAGAGCTGGCAACAGGCTTTTGCCGTGATGCAGGTGGCCGCGAATATGGACCGCATCCGAGGGCTGGCGGAGGCGGCCGGGATGACGTTTGAGACGGATTTGTTCGGCAATTCCCACGCGGAGGAGTATTTCGCAAGGCTGGCGCAGTACGCCGCCGCCCGCGTGAGCGAGCTGACGAGGGAGATTTCTTCTATCAGCGGGGCGAGCAGACGCCCGGAGACGGCCAGGAAGTATGGCGTGGATGTGAGGGATGCCGGCGCGCTGGAGGCGGTGGTGAAGGATTTGAAGGCGCAGAGGGCCCGATGGCAGAACTTCGGCCTGCATGAGGATTTGATTAAGGAGGCCAATGACGCCGTGATGGTGGAGCTGGGGGTGAAGACGCGGGAGGAGGTGGACCGGGAGAACGGGGTTCTGCCGTTGGAGGCGCCGGAACAGGAGGCGGTTTCCGCCGATACGGGGATGTTGCAGCTTTCCCAGGATGTGAGCCGGATGCTGGACGCGGCGCTGGCGAGGGGGGCCGCCCCTGCGGAAGATGAGGCTCCCGCAACGAATTTTTCCCTGGTGTCCATTCCTTCCGGGGAGGTGATCACTACCGCCGCCGAGATGCGGGCAAGGTTGAAGCCGTTGCAGGGCAAGGTGTTCGTTAATAAGAATACGGGGATCCAGGCTGTGATTGAGGCACGCGTGTCTGGAAAGACGGTGGGTAAGGCGCAACAAGCCCAGATGTCTGTCGCCAATCTGAAAGCCGTGGGGTTTTCCGCGGAGGAGGCTCGCAAGATTCATTACACGGCGGCAACCCGCATTCATGAACTGTTTGAGAATGCGGAAGATGGTCGTTTTGAAGAGGAGTACAAGGATGATCCCTCCCGTGCCGGAGCTTACCATTTCTTCAATACAGTGGAGATTGAGGGGATAGGGAGTTTTGACGTAAACGTCACGGCTCTTGCACTTAAAAATGAAGATCAAAAACTCCTTTACACTCTTGAGCTGACAATAGAAAACCCCAAAGGCGTCTCAGTCGCCTATCCCAATCCTGATATTCAGGGGGACGCTTACTCGGCCTCCGGGGTTTCTACTCGCAATCTATCTTCTTACCGCTCTTTTGTCGAGAAGGAAAAGGCGTCCATCAGGAAGAAGGCGGTCGCTGACGGGACGTTCATGAAGGCTCCTAACGGGGCAGATACGAATTTGACGGAAGACCAGTGGCTTTCCGTGCGCACGGCGGCGTTTAAGAATTGGTTTGGGGATTGGGAGCATGACCCGCAGAACGCTTCCAAGGTGGTGGACGAGAACGGGGAGCCGAGGGTGGTGTATCATGGGAGCCATCAATGGTTTACTTCTTTTAACGATGGCAAGCAGAGACAGCAGAGCGGCGCCCCGGCAGGCACGATATTCGCTAATGATAACCGGGAGATAGCGGTAAGTTTTGCGGATTATTACGGGGGCCACGCAGACGAGGTGATTTTGGATCCGAATGATGAACGCCACCCGCGCTATTCCTGGGGGATTTACAGAGAAGGCGGCATTTATGACTTGTTCATGAATATCCGGAATCCGCTGGTGGTGGATTTTGAAGGGAGGCCATGGCTTGATTCTTCAAAGGGTGGCGACATCAACGCTTTGTGCAGTAAGGCAAAGGAGAGTGGGCATGATGGGGTGATTGCTTTGAATATCGTGGATGCAGGTCTCAATGATCAGGAGAATGTCCCTGCTTCTACGGATTATGTGGCCTTTGATTCCGTACAGGTGAAGAGCGCCACGCAGAACCGGGGGACGTATGACCCGAAGAATCCGGATATTACGTTTTCCGTGATAGGCCCGAATGCGGCCACTTGGGGAAAGTATGCCGATAAGGCTTTCGCCGGAAGGGATGACGGCAAGTTGCGGGCGGAGATTGACGCGAGCCAGGCAAGCTTGAAAGCTCCGGAGAATTTTCCGTTTTTAAGCATGTTTGATGAGTGGTCCAGGGGAATGGGGTACAGGAAGAATCCCGTATGGCGCGGGCTTCTTGAGGATGTGCTGAATTTTGATGAGCTGTATGAGGCTTATCCTTCTTTACGGAAGATGTATGTTTTTGCGTACAAGAATAAAAAGGATTCAGCCCGTGGTTATTATGATTCCGAAGAACGCTCCATTACGATCAATCTGGCCCATATCGGGCCGATAGGGGCACAGCTTTCCACCCTTCTTCATGAGATTCAGCACGCCATACAGGATATTGAAGGCTTTGCCAGAGGGAGCAATCTGGAGGAAGGTAGGAGCCTTGATGACTATATGCGTTCCGCTGGTGAGATTGAGAGCCGGAATGTGGAGAAACGCATCCTGTGGGATGGAGAGCGCAGAGAGTCAAAGCCGTTTAATGATACGCTGGAGTTCCCAGGTGAGGCGATTGTTTCTTTTTCCATTGCCTCGGCACAGGAACAGGGTTTGTTCCATGACGGCCATTTTGAAGCGGGCAACGCTGTGATTACGGAACCGGGGGTGACGTTTTCCATTGCCGCCCTGCATGCTTCCCCGCATTCTTTCCGGAAGTTTGATACGGCGTTCATGGGCAAGGGGGAAGGAGCGCAGGCGTATGGCTGGGGGCTGTATTTTGCGGAGAATCCGAAGGTGAACCGGAGTTATCTGAACCAGTTCGCGCAGGACAAGGCGACATGGAAGTTCCGGGAGGTGGAGACTGCCGCTATAGAGGAGATGCAACGGGCCCTGGTAGGCAGTTTTTTGCCGAAGGATGCCCTGCCGGAGGCGAAGGAGGACGCGTCAGATATCGCCTGGTCTGTTCTTGGCGATTTGGTTGATGCCGCCAGAGGAAGCATGACTGTTTTAGACATCGTCATGGAGTTGCATGATGAAATTGATACTAACAGGAAATACGCGGAGACGTACCCCCAGGAGCGGGAGAAGCTGGAACAACTGGAAGGCTTCATGCTTTCTCTGCTTGACCATCTGGACGAGATAGAGGCCAGGCCGGGCATGCCTTCCAATTACAAGGTAGAGTTGAATGTAGAGGATTCCGAGCTGCTGGGCTGGGATTACGTGGACGAGACGGTTCTTGCCTTGTTGAAGGATTCCCCGGTGGAAGAGGTGCGGTATGCTTTGGAACGTGCCGAAAGACGGGCAGATTACCGCGGCGAAAACGTGAGCGGCAAAGATGTTTATCAGGAGTTGTTTGATGCTTTTTGGGATGGAGAAGATGGCACGAAACAGGAGGCACAGAAGGCCGCCAGCGTGTCTTTGCTGTCCAGCGATATTAAAGGCATCAGGTACGCGGACGGTTTTTCCCGCAGGAAAGCGGAGGAAGAGCAGACGTATAATTACGTGATTTTTGACGGGAACGATATTAAGATTACGGCGTTTGCGGACGAGTCCACCGGGGGAGCGTGGGCGGATTATGAGGATCCGACGGCGACGTTTTCCATTATCGGGGAGAAGGCAGCGTCCTTCCAGGAGTACCACAATAACGGACTTTCCTACACAGATCCGGCGGACGGGAAGCGGAAGGCGATTATTGATTCCCGCGGGGTGCGGTTGAGGAAGGAGCACGTCAGCGTGAGCGAGGGGGGGCATGTGAATGTTTCCCTGGCCGCGGCCCTGGATTTCCCGGAGTTGTTCCGGGCTTACCCGGAGCTGCGGAAGCTGCGGGTGGATTTTTACCGGGACAGCAGGAGCGGCATGGGAGGGTTTACCGATCCGCAGGAGCATTATATTGCCGTGAATGTGGCGCGGGGCGGGAAGAACGCGGCTCCCGGCATGGTGCTGGATACGATTCTGCACGAGGTGCAGCATGTAATTCAGGGGTATGAGGGGTTTGCTGTGGGCGCCGGGAACATGAGCCGGGAGCAGGCGCTTGCTTATCTGGGCGAGAGCATGAGCCAGCTGGCGGGCCGGGACGACGCCTGGGCGAAGGAGGCCCTGCCGCGCCTGGAACGGATGAGGCAGGAACTGGAGGCCGGGACGCTGCAGCCGGCGTTTGTGTATGTTTTTTCCCACGGGGAGCAGGAGGCGCGGCTTGCCGGGTCGTTTGAGAAGAATAGCGAGGGCGTGGTGATGAGCGGCCTGAACGGGTTCCGCCTGCTGGACGCTCCGCAGTTTTCGATTCCGCTGACGGGGGATATTACGGAGCTTGGCGGCATTACGTTCGGGGCCGGGAGGTTTGGACGGATGGCCGGCAGGGTTTTGGCTCCGAACGGGGATTGGCTTTACGATGAGATGGTGTTCAGGATGCGGGCCGCCGCGCAGCGGTCCGTGAGTAAGCTGCGCCTGTTTGAGACCGGGGACCGGGAGCGCGGCCTTGAGCTGCTGGCGGAGGCGCAGGAGCTGATTTCCACGGTGGAGCGGTATTTGCCTGATTCTTACGGGTTCGGGCTGGAACCTTACAAAATCTGGCTGAATGTGTTTTCCCTGCTTTACGGGAATAGCGGGAAGATGGCGCCGGGCGATGCGGTGGCCAGCGCGTTGGAAGCGATTCCGATGAAGAGGTGGCCGGAGATTATGGAGGGGAGCATCGGCAGGAGTTTTGTCAACTGGGCGGAGAAGAGGCCGGAGCTGGAGGATGTGGTGGAGGAGGCCCGGAGGGAGATTGCCGAACGGCAGGCCGATTACGAGCTGGATTCCGCTCCGGACGCGGATAACAGTGCCGCCCTGGCGGCCCGCAAGGGGGTGGAACAGGAGGTGTGGCGCCGGTTGTTTGAGGAGCACGGGGCCGAGTTTCTGGAGGAGTACGGGGAGCAGAAGGTGTACCGGCTGATTAGCAAGTTTATGGCTCGCGTGGTGGAGCAGATTGACCGTTTCCGTAAGGACCGGACGCTGGGGCGCATCCGCCGCGTGGCGGCGTCCGTGGCTCCGCGGACGAGTCCGCAGGGGAAGCCGCTGCGCGGGAAGATGGACGCGGAGAGTTACCGGAGGCTGGAAGACCGCCTGCGGCTGATGGAGATGACCCCCGCCCAGTATGACGCCTTTTTCCGAAAGAATTTCCCGGAAGTTCTGGACGAAGAGGCCGCCGGGCAACAGGAAGGCCGCACGCTTTGGGAAGACGTCAAGCCGCAGGATCCGGTGACGGTGGAGACGACGGACGCGGAGGGCGGCGCGCTTGCCCTGACGGTGACTAAGGCCACTTTTGAGGCTTATGCCTGTTATGAGAAGATGAGTGTGGAGACGGCGGAGAACGCCGCCCGCGCCCTGGGCGAGTTTATCGCCACCAGAAGAGAGGCCTGGGAGAATGCCGCGGAAAGTAAAAAGAATGAGATTGAGGATTTGCTCCGGCCCGTGCTGGAGGCCGCCGGGAGAACGGATGACCAGGCCATGGCTACCCACCGGAAACAGGCCCGCCTGAAAACGCTGCCGTCCGGCCCCATGTCCCTGACCGGTTATTTGCTCAATTTCAGCCAGTATATGCAGGGGTTGCAGTCTGTGCCCGCGTTCAGGGGGATTGCCAAAAAGTTTGAACGCCGGGCGGCCCGGTTTGCGGTGCAGAAGCAGGCTTGCGAGAAAGATACGCTGGCGTTCGTGAAGAAGGCCGCAGGACGCATTCTCCAGACCGAGGATGAATACGAGATAGCGGATTGGATTTACGAGCAGCGCGGGGGCCTGGATACAGGCCTGACCATTACGGAACAGGAACCGGATTGGCAGGGGAAGGCCCGCGAGGAGTATCGCGCGGGCGTCCTGAATTTGATCCGCCGTAAAGTCCGCAAGCGTGGCGCGGCCAGGACCCTCGCCCATGTCGCCTTTTTGATGAAGGATATGGACGCGGAGCTGAAAGCGGAGATCGAACGCGTCTGGCCGGATGCGCGGGATGAAGTGTGGAGCGAGAAGGATGCCGCCGTGTTTACGGAGAAGGAGCTTGACCGTTACGGAAGCCAGAAGAAGTACGTTGAGGAACACGCCGCGAGAGCCCGAAAGGCCAGCAAGTGGGGCAAGGGGAAGAGTCCGTATCAGGCCCAGTCTTACAAGCTTGACCATATCAGCCGGATGGAGGCCGCTTATATTATCCTGCTTTCCCAGCAGGAGGATTATCAGGAGATGCTGCGCCTGAAAGGGTTTACGCAGGACGTACTGGAAGCCCTGGAGCAGTTTGCCGGGAGCGAGGTGATGGAGTTTTCCCGCGCCCTCCGGGAGAAGCTGAACGAGCGCGGGCAGGAGGTGAAGGAGGTGACCGAGAGCCGTTACGGCGCCCCTTTCCCGATGATAGAGAATTATTTCCGCGCGTTTTTCGACGTGGGCATTGAGGCGATTGACCAGTCTATCATGGACGCGGCTTCTTATGGGGACGCGGCCACGGGCGGGAAGTTCGGGCTTATCCACGCCCGGAAGAAACATCATGCCAGTCTTGATTTGAGTATTGACGTGCTGACGGCTTATTACGCCGCCATGAATGAACAGGATGTTTACCTGTATGGCTCGGAAATCAGCCGGGATATGCGCGCCCTTATTAATTACCGCGGCGAAAACGGGACGCGGGGCGCGCGCGTTCTGGAGAAGGTTATTGGACGGGACGCGCTTAATAAGCTGCTGGTCTGGTGCGATTCCTTCGACAAGGGGATGGCGGGGAACGTCCGCGGGTTTCTGGAGATGCAGAAGAGCCTGAACCGCATCAGTTCCGCGGCGGCCATTACCCTGCTGCCGGGCCGCGTGGGCACGTGGCTCAAGCAGTCCACCGCCCTGATTAACGCGGCTTTCAGCTCGGATGAGATTGATCCCCATGAATGGGCCGCCAGCATGGCCCGCATGGCGGCGGGCAAGCTGGCGCTTTCCCCGCGCGAGTTGATGAAGCGGGCCGCCCTGGACGCCAGAGACGCGACGGAGACGGCCGTCATCCGGGAGGCGATGAGCGCGGACGAGGCGGGCCGGGCCGCCTCCGGCGCATGGAAGAGGCTGAACGTGAAAGGGATGAACCTGCTGACCCAGACGGACGTCGGCCTGAATGCCGTGAGTTCCGCCATTCTTTATGACGCCGTTTACCGGAAGGAGATGAAGAGGAACCCCGGATTAAGCAGGGAGGAGGCGGACAGGCGCGCCATGATGGAGGTGGAGCTTTCCCTTTCCCGCAAGGCCCAGCCTATGACGCCCCAGCAGCGGTCCCTGGCGGCGCAGACGCGCTCCGTCTGGAATGTCGGCATGCTTTTCCTGGGGGGTGAGAGCATCAATACTTTTGCGGAGACTGTTGCCCTCTGGAAGCAGGGTGGGATGAAGAATAAGGCGAAGTCCGTCAGCATGTTTTACGCCCACGGCCTTCTGCTGGCGGCCATGAGCGCCATGCTTAATTTTTTCACGGATGATGAAAGACGCCGCAAACGCCGGGAATGGTGGCACATTTTTATTGACGCTCTCCAGGGGCCCCTGCAGGGGATCCCCTTCTGGGGCGCGCTGGCGGGCGGAGCGGTCCGCGGCATGTCTTCCCTGTGCGGCTACCGCTATTACGAGGCTACCACTTCCCTTGTTCCGTTCGCTTCCTGGGATAACCTGGAACGGGCCGGAAAAGATCTCGCCAAACTTTTTGACGGGAAGGATAAAGATTGGGTGGATTTTCCGCTGGCTTTCATGGGCGCCCTGCGCATGGCCGCTTTCGGCGCGGCCCTGGGCGGAGCTTCCACTCCTAAAGTGGCCAGGTTCAAAGCCGCCGCCTTTTCCGCCGCCGCTTTCGTCAACCTGACCGAGTTCCTCCTTCGCGCCATGAAAGGACTCCCTTTAAGATTGGATGGGAAGTGAGATTGATTTGAGCAACCTCTATGCTATAGGGGGTTGCTCTTGAATTTTTGAAGATATAGGAATACCTTGGAGAAATGAAAGGTTTACTGATTGCCGTTTGTACCCTCCTGGGGCTGGCATTGTTGCCGATGCCTTACGGGTATTATATGTTCCTGCGTTTAGCCGTCTGTGCTTATGCTGTCTTTGTATTTGCACAGGAACAGAAGAAGGGAGTTTGTTTTGGAAGCGTGTCAGCCGCCGCTATTGCCCTGCTTTACAATCCCATTTTCCGGGTGCATTTGGAGAAAGAGGTCTGGATGTGGGTGAATGCCGGAACCATTGTTCTTTTTTTGTCCATTATGGCACCATGGTCCATTATCTGGAAGAAGGTGAAGGGTCCGGTTAAAGTCCTGTTTGTGCTTCTGGTAATTGCTTCCGCCGCTTTTGCTGTTGTCAAATATAGAGAGAATGAAAGGTTGGAGAAGGTGGCCACCCATGAGCGAATGCAACAGGAGCAAGACAGGGTAAGACTGGAGGAGAAGATAGAATATTACAGAGCAAGGAAAGGATCGAATACCAAAGAAATGGTCTTGATGGATCTTGTGCTGTTTGCTGCCAGAGATGAAGGGGCGAAAGAGAGATTCCGCGTACGTTGGGGCGAAGATGCTGTTTCCCGCCTTGAATCAGCTAATGAGGAAGAGCGT
>ERZ825137.1304-NODE-1304-length-32618-cov-4.777201_pt1 | contig 32618 bp, 45 predicted proteins | sample MGYA00519873_ERZ825137 | MGnify/ENA primary metagenome ERZ825137 (study PRJEB31778, sample SAMEA3449190) | human gut metagenome | biome: human gut; feature: human-associated habitat; material: faeces | place: United Kingdom | collected 2010/2012 ...
TAGCCGTAACGGAATGACCGTAATGATTATTTATCTTACATTTGAGTACATATTACAAAAATAGATGCTGCTTTCAGAATAAAGGTGAAAATGAAACTCATCCCTGTGGTCTAATGGCCCAGGCGATCATCTGTAATTCCCATAAATGTCATTGCAATTGTATCATGAGTTTTCGCTGAGTATGATGTATCAAGCCCTGCTGTGAATTTCTTGAATTTGATTTTTCTATCTTGTAGCTGTCTCTGCACCCATTTTTCAGTAACAACATGCTCTTTTCTGCTAAAGTTCGGAAATATCAATCCGGTTGCTTTTCCTCGGAGTCCCAATATCTTGTTTTTCCAGATTTTCGTTCCTTTCGGAGTATTCTGTATAATCTGCTGTTTCTTCGCCTCTGGAAGCCCTGCATTATCATTAAATCCAAAGAACCAGTGTACCCAGCCACTTTTTGCCTCTTCTGTCAGCTCGTCAAGTATCTCCTGCGGAGTATCGTCTCGCCACTCTGCAAGAGGTCTTGAGCAATTGATATACTCTTTATATACATCTAAGTTCGGGTCATCTGGATTCAGCGTGCCCATGAAATAGTCACACCTCATCGCCGCCTCACGAACAAAGTCAATGTCTGCCGTGTTCAGCTCGTCGATATATAAGCATCCATACTGACCACCAAGGGCTTTCTGCCATTTCTGTTTATCTCCATATCCAAGGACATACACAACTTTATCCCCTGCGTTTGTATGCAGCAGGATGTGAGGTATTTTATCATCTTTTGTGCCGTTTCCGTTGTACTTGACCAGACAGCCAAAATCGTCAACAATTCCCAAATCCTTATTGATGATATTTTTTTCTGCCGTACCGGTGTCCTTTGCCGCAATGATATGCAACTTTTTCGGACTCTGTGCAACTTTGAGTACAAACTTAAACAGTCCAACTGTCGTTTTTCCTGCTGCTGTTGTCCCTTCGAGAAATTCGACTGGCGCATCGCACTTTAAAAATGCTTTGTATTTTTCAGATAAAAGTAAGTTCTCAGCACTCACTACTCATTACCGCCTATTTGCTTCAAAATTGCCTCTAATTTCGATTTTTCTTCATCTATCGCAGACACTTCTACTTTGTCTTTGAACATACCTAAATGACGTCCTAACAATTCCAGAGCCTTTTCTTTATCATTCAGTTTAAGCTCAATTCCATTTTTTCCTTGCTTGATGCCTGCAATCGCTCTGACCTGCGCTTCCGTCAATTTATCAGTATCATGCAGCAGAACCTCATCACCTCTGATGCTCACATAATCTGTTGCCTTTGCAAATGCGATTGCTGCCAACTCTGCAATTACTCTATCTTGTGTGACTTCTGTGCGCTCCTGCCTATCCTTCATCCGCTCTGCGATATATTCCGCAACCTTAGCATTTCTTAGCATCCTGCTTCCATTTGCCATTGCTGTTTCATCCTTTTTCACAGCAGGATATGCCACTTTGTAAGCACGAGTGGCATTTAAGTCAATCAAATACTCGTCTGCAAATATTTTTTGTTTTTCTGTCACTGTGCTCACCTCCTTTTTGGGCAACAAAATAGCACCCATTTCTGGGTGCTATCACAAAAGAAAAAAGCTAGGGAGTAAATTATGAAAACTATACAATTTAACCTTAACCACTCAAGTTCGGTACTTGTAGACCCTTATCTTTTCGCCAGATAAGTAGCTGTTGCCGTCACGCAACAATTAAAGCGGAGGGACTCGAACCCTCGACCTCTTACAGATGCCTTGCAAGTGTTCTCCCAACTGAACTACGCTTCAACCCTATACTTTTAGGGGGCTTTGAGTTTAAAAAGAAAAGTTAAAGTATTTTGTACTCTTTGACAACTTACATTTTAATATAGCTCGCCTAAAAAGAAAAGGTTAAATTCGTCCAGTTATGTACAAATTCGTCCAGTTATCTTCGTTTATATCCTGTTATATAAATTTATGTCCAGTTACCTTCGTTTATCTTCGTTTATATATATTTATTATTAGCCTAACACTTCTTTTAAGTCATTTTCATTAACTTTAAGTTCTCTCAATGCTTTCTTTTTGAGTCCGCTCAAAGTACCTCTTGTTTTTCCAGTTTTCTCCATCATTTCATCAAATGTTAATGCGTAAATATAAATATTTTTAAGGGTCTCTTTCTCTGCTGCATCTTTCAACGTTCCAATTGTTTCTCTAATTCTTAATTGTTTAAACTTTTCTGTGCAGAGCTTACTCGTCAACTTTTCTAATTGTTTGTCTCTTCTCATAAGCAAATCTGCCAAATCACTCTGTTTGCTCCCCTTTGGCATCCCATCGGCAGTTCCACTTTGCAGGATATCATTTTTTAATTCTTGCATTTCTACAAGTAAATATTGTTCCTCTTCAACAGATTTCCGATACTGCTCGAGGAATTCTTCTTTCATTCTGATTTCTTCACTTTTTGCCATTCGACTACTCCATTCCATTATTTTTTCCTTTCTTTCAAAGGGCAATCTCTTCTGCGACCTTCTTCCGGGCAAACAGGTCTTTGCCCGATTGCCGCACAATGGTAACGCTCTCCTCTAGAAAAGCTCAACATGCATGCGCAACAGTTTATTCCTTTTTCGTCAGAAAAACTCAGTTTTAAAACAGCTTCCATTTTATTTACCTCCCTGGCTACGTTATCCTCTCATTGCTTCAAATTCTTTCCACGCAAACGATTCACAAAAGCTGTTCTCCGTTCTTGCTTTAATTCGCAGCAGGATAAAGTATTCATACACATCTACAACTGTCGCTTTTCTGATTTTCTTTCTTTTTCTGCGTCCGTCTTTTTCCTCGCTCACTTCTTCCGTGACAATTTTCACCTTCTCCCCAACTCTGACCTTATGCTCTCGTTCAAGTCTCTTTCTTGTTTCAGCATTTCTTTCTGCCGCTCTCGTTCCCCAGAGTACTTCGGTGCTCTGGGATGTAATATCTCTATAACTCACTTTCATTTACCTCCGCCCAATCAATTCTTTGCCCACAGTTCGGGCAATAATCATATTCATCATAATCAACTTCGTATCTGCTTCCGCAGTTCGGGCAAATCCACTCGTCCCATACTTCCGTTCCGTCTGGAGCATATCCATCGCCTTCAAATGTTGGCTTTTGAGGAATCTCTTTCTGGCAATATTCTCTTAACAATGATTTAAGTTCTTCTGAATTGCAGTTATCTAAATCAATTTTGCCCTTGCCTCTTTCTTCCAATGCTTTTGCTACTTCCGGAATTTCACATAACCACATATCGCCAAACATAACATTGCATTTGCATGTCTTGCAATCTTTACCATCACCGCCTGGTTCTTCTGCCATTCGTGCACATTCTTTGAAATCTTCCACCATTCCGGTCGAGTCAAATTCTAATACAACTCCATTTTTCAGTGTTACTCTCATTTTATTCTCCTTTCTTCATCACTTCTAACAATGTCTCATCTAAGTCAATACCACTCTCACTGAGTCCATTTTTTAATTCTTTCAAGATTGTTTTTTGTACTACTACAATTTGTCTTTCTTTAGACATTTCAGTGTCTTCCAGCTCTAACATTTCACTATCCAGCGTTTCTAACATGCTATAATCAGCCTCTGCTAAATCTCGTAACTTCATGATTTTAAATAAAATTTCTTCAAACTTTTCTTCTGTATCTGTACTCATTTCTTTCTCTCCTCCATCCATTTCTTTAAATATTCTTCCTGCTCCGCATCGTCCACTTCTCTGTCAGTATCTCGGACAATCATCCAACAAGTTCCTGCGATTGCTAAAAGTGCAAACCCAAGCACAACTGTTCCCAAATTCTCACCCCCTCTCAATTGCTCTTTGCCTGCATGGAATTGGGATTTTCATTCAGATACCTCTTCTTCCATTTCAATATCAAGTGCAATAAGTTCTCTTCCTTTTACAGTAAGTCCTTCTGCAGTAATCTGGAAATCTCCTGTTGCAGAACTAAAAAATGTTTTTAAATCATCTTGAAGTTTTAAAAGTGAATCTGCTAACTCTACTGCTTTCTTCTCGCTTATTTCGCTCAAATTCATATTTTTCTTAATTACGCACCCATTTTTAAAATAAAATGTAAGTATAATTTTTCCTTTATTCATTACCTCACTCCTGTCCACTTATCAACTCATCAACAACTTTCTCTCTAAATCAGAGACATTATAATCCCTGTTCGGAAAATTGCTGAATTTCGTTTTCTTAGTTTTTCCTGCTGCTGCATCCTCTTCGCACCATTTCGCAACAGTCTCAATATTATCTGTCGCTTTGTATTTTGCCGATTTTGCTCTTCTAATACGTTCATCGACAAAATCCCTGCCATATCTCTTGCAAAGGCTCTCATAAGTGATTTCTGTGTGTTGTGTGTGGTCTGGTGTTTCTTCTGCACTACACTTACCTACACTAACCTTATCTAACCTTACCTTACCTACACTAACCTCGGTTGCCAAGTGGTTGCCAGTTGGTTGCCAAGTGGTTGCTAGCTCAATTACTTCTGTATTTTCAGATATTTTTTCAGTATATGAGCCATTTTCTTTCAAGTCTAATAATGCAAGTTCTTCTTGATATTGTGTAGGATGATATCTGTCTTTTCGGAGCAAATTATGCATCCGCCAGTGCTTGATAACAATTACACCATTGTCAAATGTTAGAATAAAACGTTTCAGCACCAGGAGCTTTAAATCATCTTCGGAAGCTCCAATCATGCGCTGAATTTTTTTCGGATTATTTACAAATCCATCATCATCTGCTCTCATATTCAAGTGAAAATAAAGAGCTTGTGTAGTAAGAGGCATATCAAGAAATGCATCACTATCACAGATTTTCTGTGTGAACATTCTCTTTTCAGCCATTTAACTCATCCCCCTTTTTAACTAGAACGGAAGTTCTCCGTCGTCTGGATAGTTCATAAATCCATCATCATCCACATGTCTCTGTTCCGGAGCAGAATGAGTCCCCGCTCCTGTTGCCTTGCTCTCACAGAAATAATGCTCTTCCACAACCACATCGGTCGTATACACTTTTGCTCCATCACGGTTTGTATAGCTTCCAGTCTGGATTCTTCCGCAGATACAGATTTTCGTTCCTTTTTCCAGCCATTTCTCTGCAAAATCTGCCTGCTTTCCAAATGCAACGCATCTGATAAAATCAGCAGATGCATCCCCCTCTTTCTTGAAACGTCTGTCAACTGCAAGTGTATATCTGGCAATCGCTATTGAGTTTTCACCAGGGGTATATCTAACCTCTGGTGCTGCTGTTAATCTTCCCATTAATGCTACGTTATTCATTTCTATTATCCTCCTGTTTTTGTTCTTTTTTTACTGCTTCTGGTCGCCTAGAAGTAGCAAATAATTCCATTAGCATATAATAATCATCGTAAGAAATATCTTCGATTCTCTGCGCTGTAGAACCTTTTTTGTTTAAATAATCTAAAATATTCTGCTCACTTTTTCCTGCATATCGCAGTGCAACACGAATATTATTAAGCTCTTTTTCGGTCAAAAACTCCTCTTCTGAATCTCTCATTGCTCCCTCTGTCGGGATGCAAAAAAGTTGAAAACAAGCATATTTAAATGCAGCTGACAAGGCTTTATTTAATGCTTTATCTCCATTATCCATCCCTTCGCCTACGATTGATACAGTGACTTTTGAACCGTCCTCTGCTGACATAAAATGATAATCGACTTTCACAATTGAACGTTTCATTGTTAAGTCTTTTCCAGATGCTTCTGTGATTGCTTCGATGTCCTTAACCTCAGGTACACAAAAGACTTTGTATTTAATCATAAGAGGCTGTAAAGCATTAAATACATCGTCAATGCCTCTGTAAGAATACGAAAACTTATTCGCTTTTGCCGTTCGGTTTTTCCCAATCGGACCAATATTTTCCATGATTGAGGCAATCGCCCCATAAATTTTTTCCATTTTTCTTTTCTACTCCTTATCGGATTCTTAAGGATTCAGTCTGCTTTGTCTCTGCAATCCCTGCAAACTTCTTCGGATTTGCTTTGACATCTGCAAGCAGTCGAGTTCTATCCAGCTTCGGATCCTGCGAAATCAAATACTCAGCAGGAATTTTCGACTCATCAATGATGTTCAATGACTGCGGATTTTTCTGAATTGAGTATGAACGAAAATCTGTTTTCAGCTTTCTTACATCCATCATTTTCATTGCGTTTTCGAGGTTATTTTTTAAGTGATTGGTACGATTCTTAAGCACCTTTTTCATGTGTGTCAAACGCTCAATTTCCTTATCAATTTTCTCAATATCACCGTTCAAATTAGTGATAATCATTGCATAGCTGTCCGCTTTCACCTCTAATTCTCCCTTGATAGATGCAATCGTATCCACAAATACAGTTGCATCCACGTCGGTATCTTCTGCCATCTGACAAAGTGTCAGGTATTCCCCTGTGATTTCGTAAAGTTTTAACATTTTGTATCCTCCTTTTTGGTGATTAAAATTGTTCTTTCTAATGTCTCATGCTCTCTCGCCTGCTCTTTTCTATGTCCGGCAGAAGCTGCGCTTACAGAGCATCCGGCACCGGTTCGCATCTCTAACATATACTCATCCATCATAATTTCAGCCCTCTTTCCACTTCTCTCCAAACAAGTTCACGACTTTATCAAGAGTCAGTGTTTCTTTTGCTTCTGCGCCAATGACTGCACTAAGTACGTCCAGTGGCATGATTTTCTCTCCGCAATCTCTTGCACTATCGAGTAAGCTGTTTAAGACTCTGACTTTCTCTGAATCTCTAATTAACTCCTCTAATGCTGTAAACTCAATTTCTACCTTGCTCATGCTGTTTTATCCTCCTTGATTTCCATCTTCATCCAACTTTTAACAAATTGCTCTTTCTGCTTCTTTGCTTTGTTTTTCTTTCTTGACTGCCAGAAGCTGACAGCGAAACCGCTAACGAACAAAATCACTGCTGGCACTGCAATCCAAGCCACAGCAAACAATAATGCCTCTGTATCCTTACATTCGATAGCATTACACAGCCAGCCACCGAAGCAGATACCTGTCCAAAGTCCCAGAGCTGTTTCTAAAATATTTTTTTTCTTATTACTCATTTTTTTCATTGTTTTTCCTCTATGTGTCTGCTAAAATACAGAAGTGTAAAGTTTTTTCTGTGTCCCTTTCGAAGTTGCCGCTTCTAAGGGACTTTTTTAGTTAGTCAGTGAGAATTTGCAGTTTTGCAAGTTCCACAGCTTTTCTATATACTTGAGCATATTTTGAATCGCCATGCGTTTGCGCTACCTTTTCGAGAAACTTATCAATCTTGCCAATGAAACAACCGCACTGGACTGTAATCTCATTATCTTTGTCATGATAAAATGTTGTAAAAGCGTTCCGACTACCGATAGGACCAATTACTAATACATGTCTTACAGAAAAGACCTCAGCATTTTCGCTAACCACAGCATTTTTGCGAACCATAGCATTTCCGCTAACCTCAGCATTTTCGCGAACCACAGCATTTTCGCTAACCCAAGCATTTCCGCTAACCTCGGCATCACCGCAAACCTCGGCATCACCGCAAACCTCGGCATTGCCCCAAACCTTGGCATTGCCCCAAACCCAAGCCTTTCCTTCATGGGAAAGATTTTCTTCTTTCTCAATCCAACCGCCAAGTTCCCCTGCTACCACACTTGCAAAACTAGTGATAGCTTGAATTCTGTGCAGTGTTACATCTTCAAAAAGAAACGATACTGTTTTTGTTTCTCCTGTAAATTCGTATTTTTTCATAATGATTCCCCTTTCTTTTATGCAAATCGCATTTGCGAATTATGCTCCTTGATTGCAATTTGAGTATTTGTGCAAGGTCTCCAGCACTGCACATATTCAACAGCTTCTTCAAATCGTTTCTTCGGCACGTTGTTCCGTGCGTTTACACGAAAATATCGCTTCAAGTCTCTATTGCACTCAGAAAATACTTTCTTTCCGATTTCTTTGTATGCATCGCTTTCTTTTCCGCCAAGCGCATCAATGACAACGTAATTAACTGCCTCGCCAAGCGCCTGCTGCTGAGCGTAATCTAAAGTCATTGTATTTTCCAGAGTCGTTACTCTCTCATCCATTTTGACAAGCTTCTTGTCATGCATTAAGATTGCTTGCATCTCTGGAGAGTAGTTCTCCATTTCATAGTGTCCTGTTTTGCGCAGGGTCGGAAGGACTTCCGATGTCACCCAGTGTTTAAATCTCTTTGCGGATTCCAGTTTACTTCCAAAAATTAAAGCATAGAGACCAGACTCGTTAATAATTGCCTGATTGGGATTTCCTCTTTTTCCGTCGGAAATTGCGACGGTATTCTTATCTTCCATTTCGACATGTGTTGCGATCGCATCTCTTGAATTCGAATATCCCAGAGCATCTGCTACATCTTTTCCCACAAACCAAATTTCATTATCAATAGTCACTGTTCGGATGTTTCCGAACTCTTCGTTGCTAAAAATCTGTAAATTATTCATTTTTTTCTCCTTTTCTATTTTGCTAGTTGCTTTTCTGCCACAGAATTCCAGTGTCTTCCCAGAGCTTTTTAGGCGATATGTAATAGTTGATTCTTCCATATACACTGTTCATTTGTGATAATTTTGTAATCTTCTCCCCTGCTCTTGTGGCGATTCCAATCGGCAACCACCCTTGAACAATTCCTGCTCTCACCCAGTCCTGGTCTCTTCCGTAGATTTTTGCTGCATCAGCAATCGGAACCGAACCGGTAGGAAATTCCGGAACTTTCTGCATACTCATTAGTTTCTTGCAAACCTTATCGGCAATTTTTTCACTTTCTTCAAGTGCTTTAATTTCCAATAATTCTTCCTGTAAATCTGCTCCCATGTTTTCTCCTCTCATGCTGCTTCAATAAGTGGCATATATCCCTCTTTTTTCAATAGTTCATACAGGAACAAACGTCCTTTTTGTGTCCATTCTGTCTGCATCTTCACATCAGACATTCCATTTGAACGCACAATATCAATCGTTCTGCTATGTACATACCCTTGATTTTGATATTTTGAATATAAAACCCATTGTCCACCGGCTTTGTACTGGACTTTCAAATCATTTAAAATCTGATTCATCTTTCTAGCACTCATGCCGTAATCTTTTGCAATTTGAGTCATTAAAACAAGGGATTTGCTCTGTAAAATCATATCTACATAGTTTGCTTTTGGTTCTAATTCACTAATCAGCTTCTGTTGCTCAACAACCTGCTCACCAAGAAACTTACATTCACCCTTTAATGACTCAATTTGCTTTGAGGCAAACTGTAAAGCACGAGCCATAATCTGCTCCGGTGTGTTCCATGCTTTTTCGAGGTCTATTAAATATTGCCTGCACTGTTTTCCTTTATCCGTTCGACTCATAAGACAAATGTGTTTTGCCATATCGACAGTTAAAGAATAATCTTGTACTTCTTGTTCTCCGCCGTATTGATTGCCCTGTACCTTCAAGTACACCCCTGTAAAATCTTGATTTTCAATAAATCCTTGTGAGTTCGTTTCAAACCATGCTGAAAATCTTTTGCTAATTTCAAGAGTTTTGTATAATTCTCTAGCCGACACAGTTGGTTGCTCTGTATCGTAATTAACTTTAATCAAGTCATTCATCATTTTCTTCATTCCAATCCTTCAATTTTATTGAGAAGCTGTTCCACATTCTGATCTAATTCTCTTAAAACCTTAACATTCTCGACCACTGACGAATATTTAATGTTGTCGTTTAAAATTGTTATCGGGTTGGACATTTTGGTCATTAACTGTTCCCAGGCATTTAAACTCTTTCTGTAATATCCTTGCACCTGAAGTAAATGAGTTTTAATGTCACCTATGTCGCTTTTGGTCAGCGTATTGTTTTCTTTAGTATCCATTTTTCTAATGATTCGAATACCATATTCGTTGGCACATGTATGTTCAATTCTGCATCCTCTATATTTCTCCCAGTCGGTGCAAAAGAAAGCTACATCTGCTGTAGCAAGTAATTCAAGTGACTTTGCAAGATACCAAAGTGGCTTTGCGTCATGAGGTGCTTCCCGGAAGAAAGAATCAATAACCTCAACATCCTCATTTAACATTTCTTTTGCTACTTTTACTGCTTTTCCTCTCTCGATAAGAATTTCTTCATTCGTTTTGTCTCGCATTGGCTGCGAAATAAATAATCTTTTCATTTTGTTACTCTCCTTTTCTATACCGTTCTCTCTACGGCAGGCTCTAACTCCTCTCGCTTTCTGCATACTGCCGCTAATGCCATGACTGTCGCATCGAGATAATACTCTTCACGCTCTGTCATGTGCGGATACGTTTCTTTTAACAGCTTCAATGTTCTTTCCTGTGCTTCTGTCATTATTTCACTTCCTTTCGTTTGTTGGTATATTCCAATTATATGTTGGTTAATCGCTTTTGTCAATGCTTTTTAAGAAATTTACCAACATTTTGAAATTTACCAACATTTTCTCTTGATTTTTCAATCATAATAAAGTACAATAGAAAAAGAAAAGAGGTGAATATATATTGAATGAACGTTTAAGAAAGCTGAGAAAAACTTTAGACCTTACTCAGCAAGCATTTGCTGACAAACTCGGAATAGCACGAGGTAATATAGGTGCATACGAAGTTGGTAAAAACGCACTTAGTGATGCTGTCATATCTCTCATCTGTCGAGAATTTGATGTTAACGAAAACTGGCTCCGTACTGGCGAAGGCGAAATGTTCATCGAGCTAACAAAAGAAGAAGAAATTGCCAGCTTTATCGGTGGAGTTTTGAGAGATGAAGATGATTCTTTCAAAAAAAGATTGATTTCTGGGCTGGCAGCACTGGATGAAACCGGATGGGAAGTTTTAGAAAACTTTCTCAATTCAATCCAAAAAAAAGAGGACTGATGGTATCAGCCCTCCGCCCTGGAATTGCTTCGATATTACAGATGTAACAACGCTTTTACATAAAAGTAAATTAAGCGCAGTTTTCGCTCATCTGCCTTATCCAACAGTTCCACAATCAGTTTTTTGTAATCCATACCTATGTACCTCCGTTTCTGCACAACCCGAAACGAAATTCCTTTCATTATGTTACTACTTTTCAGAACAAAAATAAAGGATTTTACGAACATTTGTTCTGTTTCGGTTGTTTTTATCTGTCGTTACATTAATTAAAACGACAGCATTTTGGAAAAAATTACAAGAAACGGAGAATCGTCCGGTTTACCGGACACTTATTTGCTTGTCATTTGACAGGTGACTCGAACAGGTCTGTAATGTGGCATTTCAGACCTCTAGCAAGTTTTTCGAGCGTACAAATCGTAGGGTTTGAATCTTCGTTCATGCACTCTTGAACAGATGATTTTGATACTCCAGTCATAAGCGAAACTTGCCGAATTGACATGTTTTTTTGGTACATAATTTTATCTAATAATATCTTCATATTAATAGTATTTAGCATTTTTAAAAGAATATGTATTGGAGATGAAATAATGAGGTTAAAAGAAAATATTTCTGTTCGTTTAAAAGAAATAATGGATATAAGAGGTTTTCGTCAAATTGACGTATTAAACTTATCCATCCCCTATTGTGAACAATATAATATCAAAATGAATAAATCAGACATCAGCCAATACTGTGCTGGAAAAAACGAACCTACCCCCAAAAAACTCTTCATTCTTAGTTGTGTCCTAAATGTAAATGAAAAATGGCTCATGGGGTTTGATGTGCCAATGGAAGATAATACAGAAACTAACTCTCAAATAGGTAAACTGATTCGTTCACGTCGAGAAGAACTTGGAATGACACAAGAAGAACTTGCTTATCGCCTTGGATACAAAAGCAAAACAACTATTGCTAAAATAGAAAATGGAACTAACGATATTGTTCAAAGTAAAGTTACTGCTTTCGCCGAAGCGCTTAATACTTCTGTTTCCTATTTGATGAATGTATCAAAAATTCAAGCAACAATAGATAGCTATGAACACTCTTTAATTTACGAATCTTCCAAACTAAATCCAAAGGGAAAACAAAAAATCCTAAGTATCATTCAGGAAATGGCTTGTAATCCTTTATATAATGATAATTATCTACAATCTATTGTCTCTTATCAACAAAAACAGACTTTAAAAGGAGACAATACTATAAAAAGGAGATGCACATAATTGACCACAGGAGAACGAATAAAAGAGGTTAGAAATCAACTTGGAATAAGTCAAGTTGATTTTGCTGACAAAATTAATGTTTCTAAGCAAACATTATATAAGTACGAAAACAATATGGTTGTAAATATTCCTTTCAATAAAATAGAAGCTATTGCTCAACTAGCTAATGTTTCCCCTGCCTACTTGATGGGTTGGACAAATGAACAACTTGCTTCTACAAATCAAGATAAAGTTATCACAACAGATTATATGTCTAATGTAAAAGAAAGAATCTTTGGTGCTGTCACAATCATGAGTGAAAAAGAGGCTGAGAAAATTTGGGAATTAATTCAAGCTACTTTTATTTTGGGCAACGCAGAGGAAGTTCCAGCCGAACCGGAAGAAATTGAAACGTTAGAGGCTTACCAAAATGGAGACCCAGAATATCAACCTTGCTATACTCATGAGGAAATGTTAAGGGAACTTGGTTTGGATAAATAAATTAGGAACGCATCGAGCGTTCACAGGGCAAACAAAGCAAATACTTTTAATCGAGGGGGAAAATCATGGACTTCAAAGAAGAACTAAAGAATCATGTTAAGCGAATCGAGAACACAAAAGATACACTTCAAACCGAGGAAGCAACCAAAATGGCTCTCATCTTACCTTTTTTTCAACTGCTCGGATATGACGTATTTAATACCTCAGAGTTTTGTCCAGAGTATACTGCCGATATCGGAATCAAAAAAGGTGAAAAAGTAGACTATGCTATCTTAGTGGCAGGAGAGCCTGTTATCTTAGTTGAAGCGAAAGCTGCTAACAAAAAGTTAGATAATCATAAATCACAGCTTTTCCGGTATTTCGTTTCTACTCCTGCTGCAACCGGTTTACAAGGGCGTCAAGACACAAAATGTCATTGAACGTTTCCGTCCTGTTGTGGCAAAAGCAATGACTGAGTATCTAACAGAAACACTGAACGAAAAGCTACAGGCAGCACTTGAGACAACTGCAACAACATCAGTAAACGATATCAATGCACTAAAGACAAACGAACACTGGGAAATTCTAAACATCGTAAAAGAAATCTTACAGAATGTAATAGATGTAAGAAAAATAAGTCTCAAATATACAAGTGCTTATATTGCTGTCCTCTATGAAAAGAACACTAGAAAGTGGATTTGCAGAATCACACTCTCTTCTGCTCAACAGAATCTAATTATACCAGACGGGAATAAAAACGAAGTTCGTTTTGCTATCAATGATATCTCTGATTTGTATAATTACTCAGAACAAATTATTGAATCAGCAAGACGATATCTATTTGTTGAAGTTCCTGTTGAAAAGCAAGAAGAGCAAAAAGAAGTTTTGAAAACTCGCTGGGGCAACTATGAAATGCCTGAGCATTATCAAGTTTGTTTTACAAGAGGACCTCGTACTGATTTAAAGAAAATTAACTAATTCAGGGAGAAAAAAATGGGATTTGGAGAATCAGCAACTATCAAAAAGGTAGGGATTATAAAAGTAGATGAAGAAAATCAAATGTTCCAAATTAAAGGGGCTATTTCAAATAATGGGAAAAAAAGTGGGATTATTGGAAAGACTTTTAAAGGGGCAATGGCTATTGGAACAGCAGGCATGTCAGTAGCAGCAGGAAAATTGCTTGGGACCGGAAAAACAAAAGTTGGTTCTAATGACTGGTATCATTTTACTGATTTAATAAGCTATGAATTGGTTGAAAATGATAATATCGTAACTAGCGGTGGAGTTGGACAGGCACTAATTGCTGGTGCTGCATTTGGTGGAGCTGGTGCAATCGCCGGAGGCATCACAGGAAAAAGAGTACAGAAAAAACAGGTTGAATCAATGTATATTAAAATCACATTAAATAATTTTGATACTCCACTTATCACCGTACCTTTTATAACAAAAAAAGTCAAAACTACATCAAAAGAATATTTGACTGCGCTAGAAGAAGCAAACAGCCTTTTAGCAACTTTAGATATCATAGCACATAGAAAATAAACAAAAACCGACTCCTGCTCAAACAGAAGCCGGTTCAACATCCGAAGATGTTACCTCATTTGCCAATTTTATTGTATCATCTTCGGAGCAGTCACGCAAGAAAAAAGAAAGGATTGATAGCATGGCACTAATTAAATGCCCAGAATGTGACTTGCAAGTAAGCGATAAAGCACTTTCTTGCCCTCACTGTGGCTATCCAATGACTTCTGCTCCACGAAAGAAATATACAAAACAAACAAAACGAAAACGACTTCCGAATGGTTTTGGAAGTATTACAGAATTAAAAAATACCAGACTTCGGAATCCGTTCTGGGTTCGTGTCTGTGTCGGCAAGTTGCCTACGGGAAAATGTATTTTAAAGCCTCTGAAACCTCAGGCTTATTTCAAGAATTACAATGATGCTTATGAGGCACTTGTCGAATATCATAAAAATCCTTACGATTTAGAACCGGATATTACTGTTTTTCAATTGCACGAAAAATGGTTAGAAGAATATTTCAAAAGCTCTGCCAGTTCAGAATCTTACATGCGAACTTTAAATGCCGCATGGGCTTACTGCTCTTCTATCTATAATATGAGAGCAAAGGACGTCCGAGCAAGGCATATAAAAGGCTGTATTGATGAGGGATATGTTGTTGAAACAAGGGGAAAATATAAAGGAGAAAAGCGTTTTGCATCTGCCAATACAAAAACAAAAATAAAGTCCCTCTTTAATCTGATGTTCGATTATGCTGTAGAATATGAAATTGTGTCAACAAACTTTGCAAGAACATTTGACATAGCACAGGAAATTACCGACGAAGTAGAACAGGTAAAGCGTGGGCACCTGCCTTTCTCGCAGGATGAGCTGAAACTTTTATGGGAAAATGTAGATAAAATTCCTTATATTGATATCATTCTGATACAATGTTACTCCGGATGGAGACCTCAGGAACTAGGTTTGATTGAGATGAAAAATGTAGATTTAGAGAACTGGTCCTTCATCGGTGGGATGAAAACGGCAGCAGGAAAAAACAGGATTGTACCGGTTCATTCTAGGATTCGCACACTTGTTAAAAGTAGATATGATGAAGCAGTCAAACTTGGAAGTGAGTATCTTCTTAATGCAACGGATGCCATCAAAGGCGGTTACAAATTAACTTATGATAAGTACGATTACCGGTTCAAAAAAGTGATATCTGCATTAAAATTAAATCCGGAACATCGTGCGCACGATGGGCGAAACACTTTTATCACTGCTGCAAAAAAGGCAAAAATAGATGAGTATACAATCAAGTTAATTGCCGGTCATAACATTACAGATGTGACGGAAAAGGTATATACACAGAGGGATTTGGAATGGCTTAGAGAAGAAATAGAAAAGATAAAATAAGAAGTAAAACGACTTGGAAAAAGTCTTTAAAGTCAACATTATTCGTTGATTACTTGTTCACTAACTGCTTAAAAATAGCTTAAACTTAAGGTTTCTTGTCTCCGTAGAAGAAGCTGCTAAAGCTGGTAAATTCTAAGAACTCCTTTAAAATTAAGGATTTTTATCTAACAAAAAAGGTTACCACCGTATTTCTGCGGTGATAACCTTTTTTTATTTCTGTTCTCTGCTTATTGATTTTTACTTATCATTTACTTTCTCTTCTAACTGAACATAAGCATTCCATAACTTTGAAATTGTCTGTTCCTGAACTTTACAAGCTTCTCTTAAATCTTCTATCTCTTTTTTTAAACGGTCATTTTCTTCTTCTAATAATTCCATCTTTTTCTCTATCATATCTCTATCTCCTCCAGATAATCAAAATACATTCCTTATTATATCTCCTGCATTACACTTTGTAAAGTATTTCTTTTTTTATTTTTTTATGTAATGTTTTTCATTTATGCAAACGCATGCCCATGTGAACTACTCGACTGTAAGTAACCGATCTTCCTGCTTAAATTCAACTATCCGGAACCATATAAGTTCTAAGTCCTTTCATCAAATCCATCGCTTTTCCATCGATAACCAAATCTGCCTTTCCATCTGCAAAATGGTCCTGATCATTCATCAGAATAATCTTTTCCCCCTTAAAGTACTTCGTAAACATACTTCCCAGCTCAGAACGCATCGAGCAGCCCAGCATCAGCAGAACATCTGCACTTGAAACCTCATCTACTGCTTTTGTAAGCAGACGATTATCTATCATCTCCCCTTTTAGGTAAATTTCCGGACGGATAATCGAACCGCACTTTTCACAATATGGAAGTCCACTTCTTTCTCTTTCCTGCAAAGCTTTCAACGGATATTTTTTCCTGCATCTTGGACAAATATTTCGATAAATGCTTCCATGGATTTCCAGTACATTCTTACATCCTGCACGTTTTGGCAAAGAGTAAATGTCTCTTGTTACAATTGATTTTAAAATTCCCATCTCTTCCAGTTGACCAAGCAGTTTTAAACCCTCATTTATTCTACCTCTTTTGCTGAGAACTTCATTTTTATAAAATTCATAAAACTGAGATGGTCTGGTGTTGTAAAACGCTGCACTAAACAATTCTTCTGGAGAATACCCATATCGACTCTCGATATCATAAGCATCCTCCGGCTCCCCTATGTTCGTACATCCACTTTGATAACTCACCCTCATTCCAAGGAGACACACCAGATATTTACTTTCTTTGATGATTTGAGACGCACGTTGTAATTTTTCTTCTCGTGTCATTTTGCCCACCCCTTTCTATATGGGCTATTATACTATATTTTCAGCAAGATTGGTGCACAAACTTAATCTTTAAAACACTTTTTTTCTGCTATATTTTTCAATTTTTTTATTAATTTTTCAATTTTTTATTAATTTCTGTTGATTATCTATGCAATTAAAAATTTATTGTCCTTCTTTTTCCCAAAATCCTAATTCTGGTTTCTATAGAATGACAAAACTTTTTTCTGATAAACCAGAAAAGTATCTGCAGGGACTTTTTTGATTTTTTGTCCTATACAGATACTTTTCTTTTTTACCAGATATTCATACGGACTTTTTTTCCTGCCCGCTCCAAATGTTCTTTTAATTTATAAGTCAGCCGAAGCTTTTCACTCGAATCAATATTCAGTTCTTTATAAGCTGGATTTCTTGCATTTCCAAAGAAAATATTGATTTCGGAAGAACGTTCAAATAATTCCACTGCCAGTTTTGCAGCTGCATCTTTTTGTTTTGAGATACTTATCACCGCCATACTATCAGACAGCCATCGGTTTGAATAGGTGACAAGCTGTTTTAAAGTCAAATAACCTTCTGTTACCATATCAACCCCTTTTAAGACAGACATCGCCGGAACTGCATCTGTTTCTGACCCCTTAATGGTTACGACTTCTTCTCCCAGATAGTTTGCCACAAATTTTGCAGTCGTTCCACCACACACTATATGTTGCCCTTCTTCTTCAAAAAAGACTCTTAAAAAATCCTCGTCTTTTTCCATTTTACTTGGAGGACCAATCATCAGATTCGTAACTAACGGTTCGCAAAGACGGATTGTAAGCACCGTAATATCGTCATCTGTCTCATTTAAATTCAAATCCACACAGGCTTCTGCAATATCAACCGCCATACGCTGAGCGCTCAGATTCGGTTTATACTTCTGTTCACAAAATTTTTCAACCTCTTCATATCCCCAGCCTCCATCGGTTGTCTTCCCCATTCCGGCATTCGTTACACCATCTGACATCAAAATCAGCATGTCGTCTTTTTGTAAGTCAAACTCTGCTTCACGAATTTCCTTCTCGTTAATCAAATGAATTTGCTCTTCGTAATGAAATACCTTTCCTTTGCGAAGCAAAATCAATCCCGGATTATCGTAGGTCGCAAGATAAACATGTCTTCCTATAATCTTCATAGCAAGAAATGTAGCATAAGCAAGCTGTCTTTCGTGACACACCGGAAGTGCTTCTGCAATCGTTTTTACCGCTTCTTCCAGATGAATTTTCTTTATCATCATCGTACAAAGCATTTTTGCCGTCAATGTTGCTAAGATATTTGCTTTTACACCGCTTCCAAGTCCGTCAGAGAGTACTAAAACGGTATCAGACCCTCTTTCTTCCATGATGTAAAAATCTCCACACAACGATTCTTTTTTCTTATTTAGGCTGACATGGGCAAAATCCGCAAACAGATTGTCAAAATACACTCTCATAACCAAACCTCCGGTTTTTCACGTTTCTCTTCTTTTTTCTCTGCAAGAATTGTCTCTTTTAAGTTTTCTACGGCAACCTTGGTATCTGCCGCTGTTTCTCCTAACAATTCCGCAATCTTATGTACAATCCGAAGCTGCTCATCTGCCAGTTTGTCTGCCATCCTTGCTGCCACAATGCGGGTTCTTTGAATTTCCTGCTGCTGTGCAATTTCTTTTGTTACATTTTTCATAATACAGATAATCAGACCATTGCTTTTATCATAAGTCAGCACACGGTCTAAATAAACCTTAAATTCTTCTACAAAAATCTGATCCTGTGAGAATGTTTTTCCATAAGACAGCATATTTACAAAGGCATAGTCATCCATCAATTCACTGACAGGCTGTCCGATAATAGATTTCTTTCTTCGGATATCAAATAAGTCCATTGCTGCTTTATTTAATTGGATGACGTTTAATTCTGTATTTACTGTCACAAGCATACCAGGCATCGCATTGATAATCTTATTCGCATAACTGGCTTCGCGCTCTCTCATATAAGGCATACACATCGAAACCTCTGCCTTATTCTGGAAAATCGCAATCGCTTTTTCACGGCAGGTATTGTAACCACACGCTCCGCAGTTTAATTCCTTTAACGGACTTGTCTTGCCCATTTTTACCAGAATTTCATGCAGTTCTTCTTCCGTTGGATACGATTCCTCCACAACTCGTCCAATAATCCCACGGCTCATATTAATTTTTTCGGAAATATCAAAATCTTTGCCGTTTTCTATATTTGAGGCATCGGAAATCGAAGCTTTTTCCAGTTCAAGCTGACTCTGAAGCCGGCAGACTTTACTTGTCTGGAAAGACGGACCACCGATACAGCCCCCATCGCAGGCATTTAATTCCAAAAAACAATGATGGATATTCCCTTCTTTTAATTCATTTAAAACCCGAATACAGTTATCGATTCCTTCTATGTTCATATAGCTGTATTTCGGATTTTTTTTCATAATCCGGCTCATACCTCCCCCAAGCGCACGCATACGGGACAATCGCGGTTCTACATTCTCTTTCTCATCTTCGATACACATCTGATTTTCTGCAAGCCAGTCATCTAATTCATCAAATGAAATAACATAAGACACGTCATTAATCTGTTCATTTAATTCTGCAATCGGAGAAATGCATGGACTGATATAGACAAGCGTACATTCTCGATTCTGCTCTTTTAAATATTTTCCATGTGCCTGCATTGGCGATAATACGGAAAGCAGGGAATCCATCAATTCTGGATAATGAATCTTAACCAAACGAACAACCGACGGACAGATAGAGCTAATCATAACATCCTTCTCTCCCTCTTCAAGCAACCTTTCATATTCTCGTTTCACCAGATAAGCTCCCTCTGCACCTTCACGTACATCTGAAAATCCCAGCTCTAACAGAGCTTTTCTAAGAGAAGGAAAACTTCCGGCTCCATACTTTGCAATATAAGCAGAGTTTACACTTGCTACAAGTTCTCTTCCCTCCGCAATCATTCTCTTTAAACTTGGAACATCATTTTTCTCAGCCTTGGCGTGCTGGGGACAGACAATGGTGCATTTTTCACATAAAATACAGGCATCCTGCATAATCTGAGCCTGATGATTTTTTACCCGAATTGCTTTTACCGGACAATTTCTGACACATTTATAACAGTTTTTACAATCCACAGGTTTGAATCTTAAAATCCACATGGCGCTCTCTCCTTTGGTGATTTCTACTAATTTTTATGTATTTATTATACACGTCTCAGCAATACTACACAAGGAAATATTCTGGATTTCTCATAGCCATTGAAGTTTTTACATACCTGCCGATTTCTCTTAGACTTTATCAGATTCCAAACAGCCCATACCGGATTCCAACTAAAACCAAAATATGAACCGGATAAAACCAGTAGAAAAAGTATTTGAAAGAGTGTCCTCTCCCTCTTTGATGGTTATATAAATTAATTGACAAAAAGGCAAAACAAGCGGGTGCTTCCCATAAAAGTGCCAGACAGCCTGCAATTGTTTTTTCCACGGGCTGATAATAAAATAAATAAAAAATCAGAATTAAAATAATTCCCTTCCAGCCATAATCACTCCTTGCCAGATATCCGGTCAACACTCCAAGTCCTGCTGCCACAGCCATCCATGCCGGATTTTTCCGGCGCAGTACCTCCATCGCCCAAATTGTCAAAAATCCAATGAACAACGTCACCATTACATTTTGATAGGTAAACTCCAAAATCGAACTGCGAAACGCTAAATCAAAGGGAACCTCTGACACAAGTGCAAAGATTCCCAGACGAAGTGCATATTTTTTTCGATTCGATGTATGGAAAAAACCTTCTACTAATAAAAAGCAAAAAATTGGAAATGCAACTCTCCCAATTCGTCTCATCCAAATGTCTGCATACCAGACTGCATGAGTGACAGAATAAGAAAATGCACCCGAAAGCTGCTGATTATAGGCTTTGATAAATCCGTTTTCAAATAAAACAGCTCCGATATGGTCAATCAGCATCGTTACAATTGCAATCCATTTTAATGTACTTCCTGATAAAACCGGAGGCAGCAGCTGTTTTTTAGAAAATTTCCATTCCATAAAACCCTCTTTTCGTTTTTAATTCATCCTCGGAAAATTCCAAGAGTACATCTTACTGTTTTTCAACTATTTCATTTTTGTTTTTATAAATACTGTTTGCCGGAACAACACCTCGTACAGAAGAAAGTGGATAAACGTTAGAATGACTTCCCACTACTGTTCCTGGATTTAAGACAGAGCCACAGCCAACTTCCACTTCATCACCAAGCATTGCACCGAACTTTTTCAGCCCGGTTTCAATCTGCGTATCTTTTGCTTTTACAATAACCAGCTTCTTGTCAGATTTCACATTAGAGGTAATCGAACCTGCGCCCATATGAGATTTATATCCTAAAATAGAATCTCCTACATAATTATAATGTGGAACTTGTACCTTATTAAATAAAATTACATTTTTTAACTCTGTAGAATTTCCAACCACTGCACCCTCTCCCACTAATGCATTTCCGCGGATAAAAGCGCAGTGACGAACTTCTGCCTCTTTTCCGATAATCGCCGGTCCATTGATAAATGCAGTCGGTGCTACTTTTGCAGATTTTGCCACCCAGACATTTTCTCCACGTTTTTCATATTCTTCCTCACTTAAGGTACTGCCAAGTTTTACAATAAATTCGCTAATCAGAGGCAGTACTTCCCATGGATACGTCTTGCTTTCTAATAATTCTTTTGCGAGTGTCTGATTTAAATCCTGATACAATTCACTGATTTTTAACTGTTCCATTTGTTTTCTCCTTTTTCTGGCTTTTCTTTTTTCCTGACTGATAATAAACCGATGCCTCATCAAAAAATCTTCTGAGGGCGAACTGATTTCTAAGTCCAAGTACCGCATTGGTTCTCACTGTAATAAATTGTTCAAGTTTCTGCATGTATTCATCCGGTGTAATCTGTCCCTCTGCCACAAATGTCAGCCCCTTTTCCCAGCTCGCAGTCAGTTCTGGATTTAGCAGAGGTCGAATTGAGACATTCACGACATCAAAAATCATTTCCCCAAGCTGAGTCGGCGTAATCACCTGCGTCTTTTTATTTAAAGAAAGATAAGAAATCATCATTAATTTCTTTAAAATCTCTGCTCTTGTGGCACTTGTTCCAATTCCGCTTCCCTTTATCTGGGCACGCAGTTCTTCATCTTCAATTAACTGACCTGCGTTTTCCATTGCCAGTATCATCGAACCGGAAGTATAACGTTTTGGAGGAGATGTTTCCCCCTCTTTAATCTGATAGCCTTTTACCTGCAAAATGCTTCCTTTTTTCAGACTCTGAAGAACACTTAAAAATGTCTTATCTTCCATCTGCTCGCCTTCTTTTGCATCCGTTTCCACTTTTTCTGCCTTCTTTTTGGCAAAGGAATTTTGTGTTACTTTCAAGTAACCTTCCTCTATCAGAATCCGAAATGAAGAAAACAGCCGTTCTTCTTTTGTAACGGATATCAGACTGACTTTTTGGTAAACTGCAGGTGGATAGAAAACACTTAAAAATCTGCGTACAATCGTTTCATAAACGTTTTCTGAAGCCAGAGAAAGACTTCTTAGCGCATTCATTCCCTGTCCGGTCGGTATAATTGCATAATGGTCGGTAATCTGTTTGTCATTGACATATCTTGTCTTTGCAATTCCTTTATAACTGCCCTGATTTAAAATTTCTGTTGCAAATTCTCCAGCCTTGGTATAACTTTGAAGTCCTCGAAGATTTTTATAAATTTCTTTTGCAACCGCTGTAGACATCACACGGGCATCTGTTCTCGGATAAGTGACCAGTTTTTTCTCATACAATTCCTGCACGATTTTAAGAGTTTCATCCGGACTGATTTTAAACAATCTGGAACACTCATTTTGAAGTTCTGCAAGGTTAAATAAAAACGGCGGATTTTTATTTTCTTTTTTACGTTCGATTTTTTCAATCACAGCCTGACAAGGTGATTCCGTCGATAAAATCCCTACCAGCTCTTCGGCATCTTTTTTCTCTTTGAAACCATTTTCTTTATAAAGTTTTGGAGATTCAAAATACCGGCTGCCTTTTACCGCACGCCATTCTCCATCAAATTTTCCGACTCCATCTTCTGTCTCCAATGAAGCCACAACCCGATAAAATGGTGTCTTCACAAAACTGCGGATTTCCCGTTCTCTTCTGACAACCATTCCCAACACACAGGTCATCACTCGTCCAACCGATATTGCCTGATACCGTGTCCCAAGATAAGAAGACACCGCATTTCCATATTTTAGGGATAACAGTCTGGAGAAATTAATTCCCATCAGATAATCTTCTTTTGCGCGCAGATATGCCGATTCCGATAAATTATCGTACTCTGAAATATCTTTCGCCTCAGAAATTCCTCTTAAAATCTCTTCTTCGGTCTGAGAATCAATCCAGACTCTCTTTTGTGTTTTCTCTTTTACACCTGCCATCATTGCAACCAGACGATAGATATATTCTCCTTCTCGACCAGAGTCGGTACAGACATAAATCGTCTCAACATCCTCTCGATTTAAAAGCCCGCTTACAATCTCAAACTGTTTTTTTACTGCAGGGATTACTTCATACTTAAATTCTTCTGGCAAAAATGGCAGAGTTTCCAGCGTCCATCTTTTGTATTTGATATCATATTTTTCCGGATAACTCATTGTCACAAGATGTCCCACACACCAGGTAACCACGGCATGTTCTGACTCAAGATATCCATCTCTTCTTGTCATTGATTCTTTCAGCGCCTTTGCAAACTCTTGTGCCACACTGGGTTTTTCTGCTATAAATAATGATTTGCCCATAAACTCCTCTTTCACGCAATCAGACCGGAGGGAGTTCTCCGGCCTGATGTATTTTTTTGCTCTCGTTATTTATCTCTTATTATTTCTTTGTGATAAATCCTTTTGCTTTTAAGGTTTCTGCACACAGAACAGCTCCACCTGCTGCTCCACGTACTGTGTTATGAGAAAGACCAACAAATTTATAATCATAAACCGTATCTTCTCTTAAACGTCCAACGCTTACGCCCATTCCGTTTTCATAGTTTACATCTAAAGTAACCTGTGGACGATTATCCTCTTCCATGTAACGGATAAACTGCTTTGGAGCACTTGGAAGGTCTAATTCCTGTGGAACACCTTTGAAGTTTACTAATTTTTCAATCAGCTGTTCTTTCGTTGGTTTCTTTCTGAATTTTACAAATACAGCTGCTGTATGTCCGTTTAATACCGGAACGCGGATACACTGTGTTGTGATAACCGGTTCAGATGCTTTTACAATCACACCATCTTTGATTTCGCCCCACAGACGAAGTGGTTCCTGTTCACTCTTTTCTTCTTCTCCACCGATGTATGGAATGATGTTTTCTACCATTTCCGGCCAGTCTTTAAATGTTTTTCCTGCTCCAGAAATTGCCTGATAAGTAGTTGCAACCACTTCATAAGGTTCAAATTCTTTCCATGCTGTCAGTACCGGTGCATAACTCTGGATGGAGCAGTTTGGTTTTACTGCTACGAAACCTCTTGTTGTTCCAAGACGTTTTTTCTGGAATTCGATGACATCAAAGTGCTGTGGATTGATTTCCGGAACTACCATAGGAACATCTGGTGTCCATCTGTGTGCACTGTTGTTGGAAACAACCGGTGTTTCTGTTTTTGCATATTCTTCTTCGATTGCTTTGATTTCTTCTTTGCTCATGTCTACAGCAGAAAATACAAAGTCAACAGTTGCAGCCACTTTTTCTACTTCTGCAACATTCATAACAACTAATTTTTTTACAGCTTCCGGCATTGGAGTATCCATTTTCCAACGTCCGCCAACTGCTTCCTCATAAGTTTTTCCTGCACTTCTTGCACTTGCAGCTAATGTTACCACTTCAAACCATGGATGGTTCTCTAACAGAGAGATAAATCTCTGTCCTACCATACCTGTTGCACCTAAAATACCAACTCTTAATTTTTCACTCATTATAAATTCTCCTTGCTTATCCAATTCTCTATTTTTTATGTATCGTGTTTTCCTTTCACGTACATTTGTATTTCCTAAACAATACTATACCAAAACTTAGTAAAAAGCAAGTGTTTTTTAATTTTCTTCCAGATATTTTTTATGAAGTGCCAATACTTTCGTCATTACCTCTGCTCCCGGGGCTCCGATTGTATTTCGCTTTTCCACACAGTTTTTCATACTGATTGCTTCATAGATGTCTTCTTTAAATACCGGACTGATTTCCTGATACTCTTCTAAAGACATTTCATCTAAAGAAATTCCTTTGTCAATGCAGTGAAGAACCAGACGACCTACGATTCCGTGCGCATCTCTAAATGGCACACCATTGTTTACCAGATAATCTGCTGCATCGGTTGCATTGGTAAATCCGTTTTTCGCACTTTTTTCCATATTGTCTTTATTAAATGCCATAGTAGAAATCATTCCATTAAACAGTGCAATACAGCCTTTTACAGTGTCAATTGCATCAAAGGTAAATTCTTTATCTTCCTGCATATCTTTATTATAGGCAAGCGGGATTCCCTTCATAGTTGTAAGAATGGATATTAACGCACCATAAACACGTCCGGTCTTTCCTCTTACTAACTCGGCGATATCCGGATTTTTCTTCTGTGGCATAATACTGCTTCCTGTGCTGTATCCGTCATCAATTTCCACAAAACGGTATTCGTTGGAATTCCACATAATGATTTCTTCACAGAAACGGCTTAAGTGCATCATAACAGTAGATAACGCAGATAAAGTTTCGATTAAATAATCTCTGTCTGCCACAGAATCCATACTGTTTAATGTCGGACCGTCAAAACCAAGTACTTCTGCTGTATAGGCTCTGTCAAGCGGATAAGTTGTTCCTGCAAGCGCACCACTTCCAAGTGGGCAGAGATTTAATCTCTTTTTCGCATCTGCAAGACGGCTTCTGTCACGTTTGAACATTTCAAAATATGCTCCAAAATGATGTGCCAGGGTAACCGGCTGTGCCTTCTGTAAATGAGTAAATCCAGGCATATAAGTATGTACATTTTCAGACATAATCTTATAAATAGACGTCAACAGTTCTTTTAAGAGAAGGTCAATTTCTCCAATTTCATCTCTGACATACATTTTCATGTCCAGTGCTACCTGGTCATTACGGCTTCTTCCGGTATGCAGTTTCTTTCCGACATCTCCACAACGGTCAATCAGATTTGCTTCCACAAAGCTGTGAATATCTTCATATTCTTCTGTAAATTCCAGTTTTTTATTTTCAATATCTTCTAAAATACTTTTTAAGCCTTTTAAAATTTCTTCTTTTTCCTGTTCTTCTATAATTCCCTGCTTTGCAAGCATAGATGCATGAGCCATACTTCCTGTAATATCCTGTTTGTAAAGCTTGGAATCAAAACTTAAGGACGCATTAAAATTATATACCAGTTTATCAGTTTCTTTGGTAAAACGTCCTCCCCATAATTGAGCCATTCTTTTGTCCCTCATTTCTTTATTTTTTATAAGCTTTGTATACCAGTTTATCATTATCTGTTTTGAGGTGCAAGCGATTTTTCCTGCTCCCGTCTGTCACGCTCTCTTTTGGAAAAGACACAGCCACAAAAATCCTGACGATATAAATCGTATTCTTTTGACAGTTCAATTGAACGCTTATAACCGTTTTTCTTTTTAAAGTCCGACGGAAGGTGTCGAACTCCATATTTCTTTTCTAATTCTTCTCCGATTTCATTTAATTTCTGCGCATTTTTTAAAGGACTGATCGTGAGTGTTGTCGCAAAGTAATCACAGTTTTTCTCAACTGCCATCTTTGCCGCCTCTTCCAGGCGCATCCGGTAACATAAAAAACAACGTTCCCCACCCTCTGGCACATCTTCTAATCCTTTTGCCATTTGATAAAACTCTTCCGGATGATACTCTCCTGCCAGAAATACAGGTTTATTTTTCATCGGCATCTCATCAATCAGTCGTTTTAGTTCTTCTTCTCTTTTTTGATACTCTTCTTTCGGCGAAATATTCGGATTATAAAAAAAATCCGTAATTGCAAAAAAAGGAGACAGATACTCCAGCACATAGCTGCTGCATGGAGCGCAGCAGCTATGCAGTAACAATTTCGGAGTTCTGCCTTCTTTTTGTTCTTTTTGTATCACAGTTTCAAGTTCTTTTTGATAATTTCTTTTCTGATTCATTCTTACCCCTGTTTTACCACTTCATTTCCTGTGCTTTCTCCTTTTTCAAAAGCAACCGCATTCTGAAGTGTTGTCTCAGAGATTGCTGCAAGAGCTTCTTCTGTAAAGAATCCCTGATGAGAAGTAATCATTACATTCGGGAAAGATAACAGTCTTGCGGTTGTGGAGTGCTCCAGGATTTCATCGGAACGGTCCTCAAACACATTCTTTGTCTCTTCTTCATATACATCAAGACCAACACCAAAGAATTTTCTTGCACGGATTCCTTCAATTAAATCATCTGTCTTGACAAGACCACCTCTTGATGTGTTGACAAGTACCACTCCATCTTTCATTTTAGCAATGGTTTCTTTATTAATCAAGTGGTATGTGTTATCCATCAGCGGGCAGTGCAGGGAAATTAAATCACTTCTCTCTAATAACTCATCTAAAGAAACATATTCTACAAAATCAAGATCCGGATTTTTATAAACATCATAAGCAATAACATTCATACCAAACCCACGGCATATTCTTGCCATAGCTGCACCGATTTTTCCGGTTCCCACAATTCCTGCTGTTTTCTGATAAAAATTAAATCCCATCAGACCACTTAAACTAAAATCATTTTCTCTTACTTTTACATAAGCCTTATGCAGTCTTCTTGTTACTCCAAGTGCCAGTGCCATCGCATGTTCTGCAACTGCTTCCGGAGAGTAACCCGGAACACGCATCACTTTGATTCCATACTCTTGTGTTTTTTCTAAATCTACATTGTTAAATCCAGCACAACGAAGCAAAATCAGTTTTACCCCTGCTTCATGCAGTTTTTCTACAGTCTCTGTACCGATATCAGAGCTTACAAATGCACAAACCGCATCAAATCCTTTTGCCAGTGGTGCAGTCTTTGGAGCAAGGTCGGTTTTCATAAAATCAATTTCCACTTCCGGAAAGTTTGCAAGCTGTTTTTCAAAAGATTCTTTATCGTAACTCTTTGTATCATAAAATAAAATTTTCATCGTCATTTCCTCCTGCATCATTGAGCATTTTTTCGTAGTCTCTTAATCTCTTATTAGGATATCCAAAACGGATTTCTTAATTCGTACTTATTCTATCAAGATTAAATTTAAAAAGCAATAGTTTGTTAAAAATTAAACGTTTTTCTACTTTTTACACAACAGTTAGGGGTGGCTAATCTTATTTTTATTCATTTTTTTGTCTTGTATTTCTTTTTATACAAGAACTTTATTTATTTCTTTTGTGATTTGCCTAATTTTTCAGACTATTTCGCCTGCATTTTTTGTTATATTTTTAACGTTTATCCATAAAAAATTTCCCTGTTTCGTAAATGTCAAGCGGTTAAATCAATACAAAACAGGGATTTTCTTAAATTATTGTATACTGAAGCATTTCATACGCCAGATGACTGCCTTCCATAATTTCCGGCGGAAGCAGAGCGCGCGCAACACATTTTAACTCATCTTCCTGTCCTTCCGGCTTTTCTAATCTTTCTAAATAAGCATAATCTCCATCAATCTGCTTTACGATATAATCGATTCTCTCAAACATTCTATTCTTCTCCTCTTGTTCTCTTTAGTCATCTCTTTTGCGAAATGCTCCTGATAAAATCAAAAGTCTTAAAAGCTGTAATAAAGAGCCAATGACTGCTGCCACATAAGTCATGGCTGCTGCTCTTAATACTTTCTTTGTTCCCCGAATTTCCTGTCTGCCCATAATTCCAGTCTCATCCAACATCCGAAGTGCACGCGCAGAAGCATTAAACTCAACCGGCAGTGTCACAATCTGAAACAAAAGTGCTGCACAAAACAGCAAGATTCCAATCATTAAAAGTGGACGAAAGGAAAAAATTAATCCAGCAAAAAATAACGGCCAGGATAACTGTGAACCAAAATTCGCAACTGGTACAATTGCCGAACGAACAGACAACGGAACATAATTTCTTGCGTGTTGTACTGCATGACCACACTCATGAGCTGCAACCCCGATTGCCGCAATGGAAGTATTTCCATAGACTGCATCAGACAGACGTAACACCTTATTTGAAGGGTCGTAATGGTCTGTTAATTTTCCGCTTACGTGTTCAATTCTGACATCATAAATTCCTGCACTGCTTAAAATGCGCTGTGCTGCCTGTGCTCCTGTCATTCCACAGTAAGAACGCACTTTACTGTATTTTGAAAATGTGGCATTCATCTTTGCAGAAACCAGTGCTGAAATCAAAAAAGCCAGTATAATCAGCACATAAGTTCCATCAAATCCCCAGCCCATTCCTCTGTTTGCATAATAAAAATCTGTCTGCGCTAATAACATCATATTTTATCCTCTTTTCTGTTTACTCTGCTGTCCGTTTTGTTTTTGCCTGCCCTTTTGGGATTCTTATTCTGCCGTCATAATATCAATTGTATTAAGGCGGTCACTTTCTTCTTCTTTGTGTCCAACCGTACCCGCTACAATATAATATCCAAATCTTGCATCATGGAAGAATTTTTTTACCATCGAGAAATTTTCAATTTGTCCGGTACTTTCCACATGCATCAGAGGACCGGTACATGCAAGAATTTCGTCTCCGATTTTGATATGTTCCTCATCATAATAGCGAATCGGTAAATCCTTTGCAATCAGACTCTTTATCTTATCTTCAATATATTCCAAATCAAAGTTAATCGGTTTTTCTACGTAATCCAGCACAAAACCATGACGAATATCGGAACGAACATAATCCGGACGCTCCATGTTGCGGACTACATAACCGTATAAATCCTCTGCGCTGTGTGCCATTTTACGATAAATCAAAGATTTATATACAATATCGGCAATATTTTGAGGCAGTGGTCCAAACAAAGACGGACGTGTTACAATGACTTCCTCACCAATTCCAATCATCAAATCTGCATTTCTGTTTAATACAGGATACAACATCTCAAAGTATTCTACAATGACTCTTTTCTGCTGTTTTGTCACATCTAAAATTGCCTGTGCAATTTTTTCAAGCGGAATAAATTTTGACGCGGCTCTTACATCTACATGAAAGGTTCTTGGTGTATAAAATCCAACATCTTCTGCATTCATTAGCGGCATATTCTGGAAATCAAATTCGTCGTCACCTTCTACAATCTGAATTCCCGGAAACATTCCTTTAATCAGCATACTTTTTCCGCAGTCTTTTGCCCCTACAATTCCGATAATCTTATCAAACGGATTTAAATACATCTGCGCAATTTTTCGCCCAAGCTCCATCATTCGACGATTTCCCCTTGGTGCAAAAAAGAAATTGTAAAGATTACATTCGTGTCGTACATTGTTATAAACCATAGTCCTTCTCCTTTTTCTTATGTATTCCAAACCTGCATTTTAAACCAGCTTTTGAATACTTTTTTATTTTCCCCAACCTGTCTTTATTATAATACGTTTCTTTCAGAAATTCCATTGCTTTCTACTTCTTATTGTTTTAAAATAGAGAGAAGAAATACTTAGGAATTGGAGAAAAAATATGAACCTTAAAAACTCAGAATTTACACTGGATGAATTAAAAATCCTTGCTGAAAACGGTCAGAAAGATTTGCAGTATGCCGTTGGCTATTACTATGAAAATGGAATTAATACAGAAGTCGATTTTAAACAGGCGGCTGAATGGTATGAAAAAGCAGCTTCCAAAAATCATGTGGAAGCACTGATGCACCTTGGAATGTTTTATGCACAGGGAAAAGGCGTAGAAAAAAATGGAAAGAAAGCTCTGGAGTATATTCAAAAAGCGGCTAAAACCGGAGATAAAAATGCCCAATATAATCTGGCACGCTGTTACGAAGAAGGAATCGGAACCGTTGTTGACTACAGCCGTGCATTTGACTGGTATAAAAAAGCAGCAGAACAAAATGACTACCGTGCAATGTGCTGTATGGGCAGTTATTTCCTGATGGGTCAGGCCGTTCCATGTATGCCGGAACGTGCTTTCCAGCTCTTTGAAAAAGCTGCAAACGCAAATATTCCTGCTGCCCAGTACAATCTTTCTATCTTATATCGCTATGGAGAAGGCGTTGAAAAAGACATTGATTTAGCGGATACCTGGCGTATGAAAGCCGCACAAAATGGATTTAAACTTGCAATTGAAGAAATTCATAAAGAAGTCGGTATTGAATAAGACTAAAAAAAATCCCCCATACTCTGGAAAGATTCCAAAAGTATGGGGAATTTCAATAAGGAGTATTCAATTGTTTTTTATTTTTTTATTTCTCTTCTTTTGTCTCTACTCCTGTGTCTTTTCTTCTCTTTTTGTAATAGAGAATCACTCCGGCAAATGCACCTGAAGCACTAATCAGTCCTGCCATCGGAAGAAGGAAATCGGTTTCATCTCCTGTCTTGGCACTCTTCACACTGCTGTCTGTTCCCTGTTTGCCACTTGTCTGTGCCTGACTTCCTGTCGTAGTTCCTGTTGTCTTATTGGTGCTTCCGCTCTGAGTACCTTTATTGGTTGTTGTTCCAGTTGTGGTATTCGAGCCTTTGTTTGTTGTACCGGTTGTTGTTCCAGAACCATTATTATTCTTATCTGTCGTTGATGTATTGTTGTCTGTGGTATTGTCTTTGTTGTTATCCTTGTTGTCGTCTTTCTTATCATCATCTTTGTTGTCTGGGTCTGGTTTATCGGTATTATCTGCCAGTTCTTGTAAGCGTTTGATTTCTGCTTCTCTTTCCTCAAGTGCTTTCTTTGCATCTTCAATCATTGCTTTCTGATTGTCACTCAAGGCATCGTAAGCTTTTCTTGCCGCTTCTACTGCTGTCTTGTCTGCCAGTTTCAAATCTTTTACTTCTGGGAGACTGTTAATCTGCTGTGCCACTTTTTCCGCTTCTTCTTTTTCTCTTTCGAGTAAGCTAATCTGGTTTTCCGCTGTTAACAGCGTATCCAAGACACCACTTTCCGTTAACTGACGTTTCTGGTCTGCATTTAATGCATTATAAGCACTTCTTGCCAAAGATACTTTTTCTGCATCCTCCAGTTTCAAATCTCCAACTGCCGGAAGTTCCTGAATCTGTTTTGTTACCGCTTCGACTTCGGCTTTTAATGCCTCCAGTTTCTTTTCTGCCTTTTCCAGTTTGTCATACGCTTCATTGGAAACCAGAGCTTTCTGTGTATCATCTAACTGTTCATAAGCTTCTCTTGCCTGTTTCAGTACTGCTTCATCCTGGAACATCACATCCTCTTCGGATGGAAGGGCATTAAGTTTTTCTGTCACTGCATCGGCTACCGCTTTGTCTGCCGCATCCTTTTTCAGTTTTTCTAACTGCGTTCTTAATTCACCAAGTTTTGCAATACTTTCCGGTGCTTTTCCGTTCAGATACTCTTTCTGAGCATCACTTAATGCATTGTAATGTGCCTCTGCTCCTGCAAGAGCCACTTCATCATCAAGGGTCAGATTGTCTTTGGATGGAAGCGCATTAATCTCTTCTAATACCAAATCCGCTGCTTTCTCTTCAAGTAACTGTGCAATCTTCTTCTCTGCACTTTCCAGTTTATCGGTTGTTTCCTTGGAAATCAGTTTCTTCTGGTCATCGGTCAGCTTGCTGTA